>ERZ779889.854-NODE-854-length-35155-cov-3.699288_pt1 | contig 35155 bp, 27 predicted proteins | sample MGYA00511030_ERZ779889 | MGnify/ENA primary metagenome ERZ779889 (study PRJEB29588, sample SAMEA2160616) | human gut metagenome | biome: human gut; feature: human-associated habitat; material: faeces | place: Denmark | collected 2008/2010 ... | reverse complement strand
TCACGCCTTTCCTGCCATGCACCCACCGGCATCCGGGGGGAACAGACACCGGCAAACCTTCCTTCGGAAGCGGAACAGTGTTTTTATGGCGAAAAATTCGGTATTTCACAAATTTGTCGTATTTTAGCATGAATTTTACGAGATGTATAATTAATATTCATTTAAATGCTTGAACAAGACAGAATTATAAAAATCAACATCGAAGAGGAAATGAAGACTTCGTACATTGACTACTCCATGTCGGTCATTGTAGCGAGAGCCCTCCCGGATGTGAGAGATGGTTTCAAACCTGTACATCGCCGTATCCTTTACGGAATGATGGAATTAGGCAACACTTCAGACAAACCCTATAAAAAATCTGCCAGAATCGTCGGTGAAGTCCTTGGTAAATACCACCCCCATGGCGATTCGTCAGTATACGGAGCCTTGGTGCGTATGGCACAAGAGTGGGCCATGCGCTACCCGCTGGTCGACGGACAGGGAAACTTCGGCTCGGTCGACGGCGACAGCCCGGCAGCCATGCGTTACACTGAAGCCCGCCTGAAAAAATTGGGCGAGGAAATGATGCAAGACCTTTACAAGGAGACCATCGACTTCCAGGACAACTTTGATGGCACTTTGAAAGAACCCACCGTCATGCCGACACGCATCCCGCAACTGCTCATCAACGGAGCATCGGGCATCGCCGTAGGTATGGCAACCAATATTCCCCCACACAACCTTTCGGAAGTCATCGACGCCTGCGTGGCATACATCGAGAATAACGACATCGACACAGACGGACTGATGCAATACGTAAAAGCCCCCGACTTCCCGACGGGAGGATACATTTACGGCATCAACGGCGTGCGCGAGGCATACGAAACCGGACGCGGACGCATCGTCATGCGTGCCAAGGCTGAAATCGAAACGGGCGACACACACGACAAGATAATCGTCAACGAAATCCCCTACAACGTCAACAAGGCTGAACTTATCAAAAGCATTGCCGACCTGGTCAATGAAAAGAAAATCGACGGTATATCCAATGTCAACGATGAGAGCGACCGCGAAGGCATGCGCATCGTTATCGACGTGAAACGGGATGCCAATGCCAGCGTCGTGTTGAACAAGCTTTTCAAAATGACGGCATTGCAATCGTCGTTCAGCGTAAACTGCATTGCGCTGGTACACGGCCGCCCCAAGACCTTGAGTTTGAAAGACTGCATCAAATACTTTGTCGAACACCGTCACGAAGTGGTCATCCGCCGCACAAAGTTCGATTTGCGCAAGGCACAGGAACGCGCCCATATCTTGGAAGGTCTCATCATCGCGTCGGACAACATCGACGAAGTTATCCGCATCATCCGCGCAGCACAGACTCCCAACGATGCCGTCAACAACTTGATGCAACGCTTCAGCCTGAGCGAAATCCAAGCACGCGCCATCGTGGAAATGCGCTTGCGCCAACTCACGGGCCTGCTGCAAGACCAGCTCCATGCCGAATATGAAGAAATCAAACGCCAAATTGCCTACTTTGAAAGCATTTTGTCTGACGACGAAATGTGCAAGAAGGTCATCAAAGACGAACTTATCGAAGTGAAAGACAAATATGGCGACGCACGCCGCACGGAAATCGTCTATTCGTCAGAAGAGTTCAACCCCGAAGACTTTTACGCCGACGACGAAATGGTCATCACCATCTCCCACTTGGGCTACATCAAACGTACACCGCTGGCCGACTTCCATGCACAAAACCGTGGAGGTGTGGGAGCCAAGGGAAGCGACACACGCGACACCGACTTCGTGGAAAACATCTATCCGGCCACCATGCACAACACGATGCTGTTTTTCACCAAGAAAGGACGCTGCTATTGGCTCAAAGTCTATGAAATTCCCGAAGGGTCGAAAAACTCCAAAGGACGGGCCATCCAAAACCTGCTCAACATCGACTCCGACGACATGGTGACAGTGTTTATCCGCGTCAAGACACTCAACGATGCCGACTACATCAACAACCACTACCTGCTCTTCTGCACCAAGCACGGCACCATCAAAAAAACCCGCTTGGAGCAATATTCCCGTCCGCGTCAAAACGGCGTGAACGCCATCAACCTCGTCGAAGGCGACAGTGTGATTGAAGTCCGCATGACAAACGGCAACAATGAAATCATCATTGCCAACCGCAACGGACGCGCCATACGCTTCCACGAGAGCACAGTCCGTGAAATGGGACGTACGGCCACCGGTGTAAGAGGCATTACGCTCGACGACGACGGAAACGACGAAGTGGTCGGCATGATTTGTATCAAAGACCCCGAAAAGGAATCTATCATGGTGGTTTCCGAACAAGGTTACGGAAAACGCTCAGACCTGGAAGACTACCGCAAGACCAACCGCGGCGGTAAAGGCGTGAAGACGCTGAACATAACGGAAAAGACGGGCAAACTCGTGGCCATCAAGTCTGTAACAGACGAAAACGACCTGATGATTATCAACAAATCGGGCATCACCATCCGTTTGAAAGTGGCCGATGTCCGCATTATGGGACGCGCCACGCAAGGTGTCCGCCTCATCAACCTTGAAAAACGAAACGACCAAATCGCTTCTGTCTGCAAGGTGAACACCGACAGCGGAGACAACGAAAACGCCTTAACCAGCGACAATGATGACGAGACAACCCAAGAATGACATTGTAATCACTGAATAACTATTAATTATCAAAACATCATGAAAAAAGTATTATTTTCCGTAGCGCTAGTAATGGCTTCCTGTGTAGCCTTTGGCCAGACAAAAACAGTCAAAGAAGCCAAAAGACAAGCCGACGCAAAAAAATTTGCAGAGGCCGAGCAACTGATTAACACCGCCTTGGAAAACGAAGAAACAAAAAACCAGGCAAACACGTGGAATGTAGCCGGCTACATCCAACAAAAAATCAATGAAGAAGAAAATACCAAAGCGTATTTGAAACAACCGTTCGACACCATCAAGATGTACAACAGCACCTACAAGATGTTTGAGTACTTCACGAAATGTGACGAGTTGGAGCAAATCCCCAACGAAAAAGGTAAAGTGAAAATCAAATACAGAAAGGCCAACGCTGCCACCATGCAACAAAACCGCCCGAACCTAATCAACGGCGGCGTGCTTTACTTCAACCAAGGGAACGATGCTGAAGCATACAAATATTTCAGCATGTATATCGACTCTGCTGAATACCCGATGCTGAAAGAAGCCAACATTGCTGCAACAGACAGCATGATGCCGACCATCGCATATTACACATCTTTGGCTGCCATCAAACTGGCCCAAGCTGCTGAACAAAACGACAAGGCTACAGCCGAAAAGGAATACAAGAACGTGTTGAAATATGTAGACTTGGCATCACAAGACAAGGAAAACGGCAAGTTTGCCCTCGAGTTTAAAAGCACCGCCTATAAAGCCTTGGGAGACACCGCACAATGGGTCAGCTCGCTGCAAGAAGGCATGCAGAAATTCCCCGAACACTCATTCTTCTTCGGAAACTTGATCGACTATTATTCAAACTCCGGCAAATATGCTGAAGCCATCAAGTTTGCCGATGACATGATTGCTCAAAATGGCGATTCAGACTTTTACCAATATGTAAAAGGATACTTATATCAAAACATGAAGGACTACGACAACGCCATCGCTGCCTACAAAAAAGCCATCGAACTGAATCCGAGCTACACGGAAGCATACTCCAACCTTGGTTTGTGCTACTGCCAACAAGCCATCGCATACGGTGAAAAAGCTGTTTCCGACATTGACGACCCCAAATACCAGGAGGAACAAGCCAAAATCAAAACTTTCTACGAAGAAGCCAAGCCTTATTACGAGAAAGCACGCGAACTCGCTCCAGACAAGAAAGATTTGTGGCTGAATGGGCTTTACACCATCTATTACAAACTGAACATGGGTGAGCAATTCAAAGAAATTGAGAAATTAATGCAATAAGATTGCAAACAGATCATTGATTTGACCATTGCCGTGTGTAATGAAATCAATAAATTCATTACACACGGCTTTTTTATAAACCAACTTATTTTCAAACCTTCTTCCCAACCAAACAACCGTAAAAACACCAAGAACATGATGATTTGCCAATAAAAAACACATTTTTTATATCACAACTTAAATTTATAGCATGAAATTCAAAACACCTGGCATTCTGATGACCGTAGCCTTGCTATCTCTCAATGGATGCCAAGAAACACAATTCGAGAGAGAAAACAACAATGCATCATCTTCAAGCATTGAAGTAGCACTCACTTGCCAGATCCTATCCAGGGTCGCTGAAAACACGTGGGAGACAAACGACAACATCGGTGTGTTTATGTTCCATACCGGAACCGGCCTATCTGACGAGACTATCATCAACAATGCGGCCAACATGAAATACACCTATACGGAAGAAAACAAATTTCAACCGGCTACAGACAACGACCGCATGTATTATCCAGCAAAAGAAGCCGTAGACTTCATTGCCTACTATCCTTACAAAGCTGTCGAAAACTACAATGTAAACATTGACCTTACAGGACAGCAAAATCCGGCAACGATAGATTTACTATACAGTAACAACCTGACAAATATCCAAGCCACAAACGACCCCCAAAAACTCACATTCAAACACCAACTATCTAAACTCATCTTTAATATCCAAGCCGGAGAAAATATGGACAACGAAAACCTGAAAGACATCAGCGTTCTCATTAAAGACTTGCCGGCACAGACATCTTTCAACCTCATTTCTGCCAAAATCACGCCAGACGAATCGTCCGTCAAAGACATCAATGCACTCGTGAAAGGCACAACGGCCTACGCCATCGTATGCCCGGGCCTGTCGCAAAACAAAGAAATAGCTGTCATATTACCATCCGGAGAATACAACTTCCAGATTTCCAACGAAAGTGCCAACTGGGAAAGCGGATACCAATATACCTACTCACTGACTTTGAACAAAAACAACAACACGCCTACACTGGAAGCAGAAATCGAACCTTGGCTAGACGGAAAAGGTGAGGATTTGGAAAGTTCTGAAAGCGACATGACAGCTCTGCCTTGGGACGGACAAACGTCTGACACGAATTGGTTTGACAACGAAAGCACGGAGTATTCCTTATCTAACGCAAACGAACTGGCCGGCCTGGCCGAACTGGTAAACGCCGGCAACAGTTTTAACGGAAAAACAATCGTCGTGGCCAGAGATTTGAATCTCAACAACCACCCCTTCACAACCATCGGAAACGACGAGCATCCCTTTGAAGGAACTTTTGACGGCAATCAAAACCAAATCATCGGTTACAACCCGCAGCAGCAGGCAGAAACCTACACGGTATCGCTATTCGGGGCAAACAAGGGGACGATCAAACATCTCATTGTCACCGGAAGTGGAGAAATTGACTATCATGGGAATAAAGCATTCAAGGTGGGAAACATTGCCGGAAACAACGAAGGCACCATCGAAGGCTGCCGCAGCTATGTGAAAGTGAAACTTACAACAACAGCCTCTGACAGCATACAAGTAGCATTGGGAGGCATAGCCGCAGTCAATACAGGAATCATCTCCGGCTGCCAAAATTACGGTTCGCTGGAATATGCGACTGGAGACTGCAAACTCATCACTGGTTTCATTGGCGGCATCGTGGGGCTTCAAAAAGGCGGCAACATCATCCAATGTGAAAACAACCAAAACCTGAAAGCCAAAGGCACGACAGTCTCGCTGGGCGGCATCTGCGGCGAACGCTATCTCAACAAAGGAGAAACAGGCAAAGTGGTGTCAGACATCGCCTCATGCAGCAATTATGGAGACATCACTCTTGCCGAAGCTGAAGTTAAAGGATACACCGGCGGAATCATAGGCAAAGTCAATAACTGGACCACCGTCTCCTCTTGTACGAATTTTGGCTCCATATCCACAACCTCCACTTACAAAAACGGATACGTTTATACAGGTGGACTCGTGGGCCGGGCTGCAAGATGCACGCTCCGCGACGGACAAAACAGCGGACACATACGCAGCAACAACGAAACAGACAACACCTACGTTTACGGAGGCGGCATCACCGGATATCTTTCAACCGATAGCGAAATCCACACATCTGCGCACAACACCGAAGCATCGGTCACTTCCAGCCAATACGAAGGCGGCATTACCGGATACATCACTAATGATAGTGCCACTGCCATAGTATACGGCTGCAACCAAAACCTTGGAACACCGAAAAAATGGATTGGTTCTGCAACTGGAAACAACTACAAGGACGGCGTAAACCAAGAGATGCACGAAGAAGAACAGTAAAAATCGAACAATGTTCTTTCCCTAACAACGCTTGACCACTGACGTTTGTCGGCCAAGCGTTGTTTTTTATGTCCACTGTCTGTCCACACCAAAAGGATATTGTATTCTTTCATCTCTGCTTTAAATGACATACTCTCCGCTTTGATACACGCCAGAACACATGCTGCAAAATGCCAGTCCATCATACAACTACCTAACTGTCAAACAACTACAAGAGGTCTGATGTGACACCTTCATAATCGCGAATATGAAGGTCTGACAATCGCGATTCTTTGATACTCATGTTCGCGAATATGAGACTATCACAATCGCAATCGTGCTCCCACCACAACTGCGATTGCCGAAAAAAGTCATTTACGAACGCCACCTTATTGTACTTTTATTAAGAATTTCACACAACGACAAAAGGCGAAACCTGCTGTCCTGCAAGTTTCGCCTTTTACATCAGTAAAGTAACAAAATACCTTTTTTTAACGCATGAATTTCACGCAACACTTTCCTCTTCTGACATCAGAAAGGAAGGTCGTCTTTTTCATCGGCCGCAGCAAAATCTGCCGGAGCTGCCGAAACCGGAGGAATAGGTGAATCCATAGCCACAGGAGCACCTCCCATTGCGCCCGGAGCCACACGTTCCACTTTCCAAGCACGAATACTATTAAACCAACGATCTTGCCATTGACGTGCATCTATGTCGAACGACACCGTAAGTTCTTCCCCTAGTTGGATATTGAATTGAGCAATCTTGTCGACACCAAAAACCTCAAAACACATCTTGCGAGGATATTGGTCATGGTTTTCAATCACATATTCCTGAACCTTCCATTCATTGCCTGTGCTCTTGGCAACACCGCTTCTAGGCGGAAGTATCGCAATAATCTTTCCTGTAAATTCCATGATTATATTCTAATTCTGTTAAGCTGTTAATTTGAATGCGAAAGTAACTCATTCCGACTAATTAAACGAATTTTCGACGTCTTTTTTACAGGTGTTCCACATAAATTTAGTAGTTTTGTACTCCAATAATAACCAACAATTATAAATAATCAGACGTATGAGATTTATTATTTCCAGCACAGCTCTTTTCAGTCATCTGCAAGCGATTAGCCGCGTCATCAACTCAAAAAATACACTTCCTATCTTAGACTGCTTTCTCTTCGATTTGAAAGCAGGAACACTCTCCATCACCGCATCTGACACCGAAACAACAATGGTAACCTCGGTAGATGTATCGGAAAGCGACAGCGACGGACGTATTGCAATCGTGGCACGCACACTGCTCGACGCCATGAAAGAAATCCCGGAACAACCCCTGACCTTCAATGTGGATGAAAAAACACTGGAAGTCATTGTACAATACATGAACGGACAATACTCCGTCATGGGACAAAACGCAGACGAGTATCCCCAGCCTGCAACATTAGGCGAAAGCGCTGTACACGTAAACATTCCGGCAGACACACTCCTGAATGGCATAAACCGTACTCTTTTCGCCACAGCCGACGACGAACTTCGCCCTGTGATGAACGGCATTTATTTTGATATCACCCCCGACGACCTCACAATGGTGGCTTCTGACGGGCATAAGTTGGTGAGAAACCAAAACCTAACAGTCAAAGGCAGCGAAAAGGCAGCATTTATCCTGCCTAAAAAACCGGCCAATCTATTGAAAAACGTCTTGACAAAAGAAGAAAGCACGGTCAGCATCGACTTCGATGAACGCAACGCGGTCGTTACCCTGGCTAAATATCGTATGGTATGCCGCTTGATAGAAGGACGCTATCCAAACTATAATTCGGTTATCCCACAAAACAATCCTTATAAGATAACCATCGACCGAGCCGTGCTTTTGAGCGCATTGCGCCGCGTATCTGTCTTTTCGTCACAATCCAGTAGTTTAGTAAAACTCCGCATGGAGGCAAGCAAACTCATCATTTCTACGCAAGACATCGACTTTTCCACATCTGCTGAAGAGACCCTCACTTGCTTGTATGAAGGAACCCCGATGAGCATCGGATTCAAAGCTCCGTTCCTTATTGACATACTCAACAACACTCCGGGACAAGATGTAATCATCGAACTGGCAGACCCGTCTCGCGCAGGCGTCATTGTTCCGGCAGAACAGGAAGAAAACAATAATTTACTGATGTTGCTCATGCCCATGATGCTCAACGACTAAGCCCACACATTAATTATATAACTACATGAAACTGAACTTAAAGAATCCTATTATCTTCTTCGACCTGGAAACAACAGGAACCAACATAAACTCTGACCGCATTGTCGAAATATGCTATTTGAAAATCTACCCCAACGGGAATGAAGAGAGCAAGACAATGCGCATCAACCCTGAGATGCACATCCCGAAAGAAGCGTCGGCGGTGCATGGCATCTATGATGAAGATGTGGCCAACTGTCCCCGATTCAAAGAAGTCGCGGCATCTATCGCCCACGATTTTGCCGGTTGCGACTTGGGTGGATTTAATTCAAACCGCTTTGATATTCCAGTTTTGGCCGAAGAGTTCTTACGTGCAGGTGTGGACATAGACCTGAATCGCCGTAAATTTGTCGATGTGCAAGTCATTTACCACAAACTGGAACAACGTACATTATCGGCCGCCTACAAATTTTATTGTCATAAAAACTTGGAAGACGCCCACTCGGCCGAAGCCGATACCCGCGCAACTTATGAAGTGCTCCAAGCACAATTAGACTGCTATCCGGAAGTTTTGAAGAACGATATCAGCTTCTTGTCTGAATATTCAAGTTTCAACCGCAATGTAGACTTTGCCGGACGCATGGTATATGACGATAAAGGTGTGGAGATATTCAACTTTGGCAAATATAAAGGAGTTCCCGTAGCAGAAGTATTGCGAAAAGACCCAGGTTATTACAGTTGGATATTACAAGGCGACTTTACCCTCAACACCAAACAGATGTTGACCAAAATCAGAATCCGTGAAGCAAGCAAATAACACTAACACCATGCTACAAGGAAAGAAATTCGTACTCGGTATCACCGGAAGCATCGCAGCCTACAAAGCTGCTTACCTCATCCGTGCACTTATAAAAAAAGGCGCGGAAGTACAAGTAGTCATTACACCGGCTGGAAAAGAATTTATCACCCCTATCACACTTTCAGCACTAACCAGTAAACCTGTCATCAGTGAATTTTTTGCCCAACGCGACGGGACATGGCATAGTCATGTAGATTTAGGTCTGTGGGCCGATGCCATGATTGTGGCCCCTGCCACAGCCTCTACAATCGGGAAAATGGCCAACGGAATTGCCGACAACATGCTCGTCACGACCTATCTCTCAATGAAAGCTCCTGTATTCATTGCTCCGGCAATGGACCTAGACATGTTTGCTCATCCTTCCACCCAAAAAAATCTGGAAACTCTACGCTCTTATGGAAATCATATCATTGAACCGGGTGAAGGTGAACTGGCAAGCCACCTTGTGGGAAAAGGACGTATGGAAGAACCTGACAACATTGTCCGCGTATTGGAAGACTTCTTTGCCAAGAAAAACGAATTAGCAAAAAAAAAAGTAATCATCACAGCCGGTCCGACTTATGAAAAAATAGACCCTGTACGCTTCATAGGCAATTATTCGTCGGGCAAAATGGGATATGCGCTGGCGGAAGAGTGTGCAGCACGTGGGGCAAATGTTACGCTAATAAGCGGTCCGGTCAGCCTGACAGTTGTTCATCCCAACATACGCCTCATCAAAGTTGAAAGTGCCGAAGAGATGTATCGGACAACCATAAACGAATTTGCTACCGCAAACGCAGCCATCCTTTGTGCCGCCGTAGCCGATTTCACGCCGGAACAACCAGCAGAACATAAAATCAAGCGGGAAAACAACGAGCTTATCTTACGACTTAAGCCCACGCATGATATTGCAGCAGCATTGGGAACAATGAAAACAAAAGAGCAAAAATTAGTAGGATTCGCTTTGGAAACCGACGACGAAGAAACACACGCCCAAGACAAACTCCTCCGGAAGAACCTGGACTTCATTGTCCTCAACTCTTTGCGCGATGCCGGAGCCGGATTCCGACATGACACCAACAAAATCACCATCATCGACAAACACGATGTCCAAGCCTACCCTCTGAAAAACAAAAAAGAAGTGGCTTCCGACATCATCGACCGCCTATGCAGGGAATTTGTTTCATAACTTTTTAAACACGGATATGTTACAATCGCTATTCATTCAAAACTATGCTTTAATCGACACGCTGGACATCCACTTCCACACGGGTTTTTCCGTCATCACAGGAGAAACCGGAGCAGGAAAATCCATCATCTTAGGTGCAATCGGCTTGCTGCTCGGACAACGTGCCGACACTAAAGCTATCAAGAAAGGTGCTTCGCGTTGCATTATTGAAGCCCACTTCCAAATCGGTAGCTACAACATGGAAGACTTCTTCGAGCGCAATGATTTGACATACGAACCTGAATGTATTTTGAGGCGGGAAATCATGTCTTCAGGCAAAAGTCGTGCTTTTATCAACGACACGCCTTCCTCGTTAAGTCAGATGAAAGAATTGGGCGAAATGCTCATCGACATACACTCACAGCACCAGAACTTGTTACTCAACAGTGAAGGATTCCAACTAAACGTCGTAGACATCATTGCTCAAGACACTGCCTTACTGTCTCACTACAAACAGTGTTTCGCCCAATACAAAAACAGCAGCAAAGCACTGGCCGAAGCCATTGAAACAGCCGAACGGAATAAAGCCGACGAAGACTATATCCGATTCCAATTAGAGCAATTTGCCGAAGCCGGCCTGAAAGAAGGAGAGCAAGAAGAACTGGAACAAGAAGTGGAACTATTGAGCCACGCCGAGGAAATCAAATCCGGACTTTACCAAATAGATGCCATTCTTGCAGGCGACGAAGGCGGAGTGCTCTCAAACCTGAAAGACGTACAAAACCGCTTGCACGACTTGAAAACCATCTATCCATCGACAGAAGAACTTGCCGAACGGTTGGATAGCTGCTACATCGAACTGAAAGACATCGAACACGAAATAAGCAACCAAAGTGAAGAGGTTGAGTTCAACCCACAACGCCTGGATTATGTGAACGAACGACTCAACCAACTTTACATGTTGCAACAAAAACATCATGTAAACACGGTCGGCGAATTGATAGACATCGAACAATCCTATCGTGACAAGCTGAATGCCATTACCTCTTCCGACGACCTCATTGCCGAACTCACAGTTCAAAAAGACAAAGACTTAGCCCAAGTAAGCAAAATTGCCCAACAACTGACTGCCGTACGTATGGAAGCTGCACGGAAAATAGAGAAACAGATGAAAGACTATCTCATCCCCTTGGGCATACCCAACGTACAGTTTGTCGTTGAACTGACACCACGCAAAGAACCCGACGCTTTCGGCGCAGACTGCATCAATTTCCTTTTCTCAGCCAACAAGAACGGCATCCTGCAAAACGTAGCATCCGTAGCATCGGGCGGAGAAATTGCCCGCGTCATGCTTTCCATCAAAGCCATGATTGCCGGAGCTGTCAAACTTCCAACCATCATTTTCGATGAAATAGACACCGGCGTGTCCGGACAGATTGCCGAGCGGATGGCACACATCATGCAGGAAATGGGCAACCGGAAACGCCAAGTCATCAGCATCACCCACCTGCCGCAAATCGCAGCTCTGGGAAGCTACCACTATAAAGTCTACAAACAAGATGACGAACAAGGCACCACCAGTCACATCCGTCAACTAACTCCTGAAGAACGAGTGGAAGAAATTGCTCACATGTTGAGCGGTGCCACACTGACAGAGGCAGCCATCAATAATGCCAAGGCCCTCCTGCAACATCCACAACACACTCTATAACTGAAATGTTAGAAAAGAATATGATACAAGAAAAAAGTGAAATGATATTTGGCGTAAGAGCCGTAATAGAGGCCATTGAAGCCGATAAAGAGATAGACAAGATACTGATAAAACGCGACATGCAAAGCGAACTTTCAAAAGAGCTGTTTGCGGCTTTAAAAGGAAAGTTTATCCCGGTACAACGTGTCCCAGTGGAAAAAATCAACCGCATTACCCGTAAAAACCATCAAGGCGTCGTGGCCTTCATCGCTGCCGTCACCTATCAAAAGACGGAAGATATTGTGCCCACACTTTTTGAAGCAGGAAAAACCCCCATGCTGGTGATGCTCGACGGTGTGACCGACGTACGCAACTTTGGTGCCATAGCCCGCACATGCGAATGTGCCGGAGCTGACGCCATCATCATTCCTGCCAAAAACAGCGTAAGTGTCAATGCCGATGCGATGAAAACATCGGCTGGAGCTCTCCACACATTGCCTGTTTGCCGAGAACAAAGCCTGCTTTCCACCATTAAATACCTGAAAGAATGTGGATTTAAAATCATTGCTGCCACAGAAAAGGGAGACTACGACTATACCCAAGCCAACTACAAAGACCCGGTGTGCATCATTATGGGTGCTGAAGACACCGGCATCCCCTACGATCACCTGGCACAATGCGACGAATGGGTGAAGATTCCATTATTCGGAAACATCAGTTCGCTCAACGTTTCTGTCGCTGCCGGAATCCTCATCTATGAAGCTGTGAAACAGCGTTGTTTGCACCAATAATTTGCTAACATGTAAAACCTGCAATATATGAAAAAACTATTACTTGCCACCCTCTGTATGCTGGGCTTGTGGACACACGCCCAAACACCCAAGTGGGTCAACCAAGCACGAAAAGCCATCATCTCCATTGTCACCTACGACAAAGACAATAAAATCATGAACAACGGAAACGGTTTTTTTGTCAAGACCGACGGCACAGCCGTGTCTGACTACAGCCTTTTTGACGGCGCGTCAAGAGCCGTAGTCATCAGCTCCGAAGGAAAAGAATATCCAGTCGACTGCATACTGGGGGCTAATTCCATGTACGACATTATAAAATTCCGCATACAAACGGACAAAGAGGTCGATGCTCTCACACTCGCAGCAAGCCCAGCCACCGTGGGCAGCACCGTGTTCCTTCTTCCCTACGCTTCACAAAAAGAAATCACAATGGAACGCGGCACAGTGGACGCCTGCACCCAAGTAGAAGGAAAATATAATTACTACACTCTGCACTTACAGACAAACGACAAAGCCGTAAGCTGCCCCATCACAAACGCTGAAGGGCAAGTGCTGGGCATGATTCAAAAATCGGCCGATGCAAATACGGCCAACAGTTATGCCGTAGACGCCGCTTTTGCTGCCGAACTGACACTGAACGCACTTTCACGGGTAGACCCTGCACTCAACAGCATCGGCATCCGCAAAGGATTGCCTGAAAAAGAAGACGATGCCCAAGTCTATCTCCTCATGTCGAGCAGTATGCCGGCCGACGACTACCTGGCTCTCATAAACGATTATATCCGCCAATTCCCCAATAGTCACGAAGGTTACCTCCGTCGCGCCTCTTTCAATATGGATCAGAAAGATGAAGAACATTATAAAATGGCCGATGAAGACCTGGCAAAAGCCATAGAAGTGTCGACACAGAAAGATGACGCTTACTACAATGTCTGCAAACTGGTCTACCAAGCCGTGGCTAACGGTATACAATACCCGGAGTGGACACTCGAAAAGGCCATGCAATGCATCGAAGAGGCTATCAAACTCAATCCTCTGCCCATCTACATACAAACACAGGGCGATCTTTATTTCGGTATGAAAAATTACGAAAAAGCCTATGAATGCTACGACCGTGTGAACCACTCCGACCTACGCTCGGCAGAAAGCCTCTTCAGCGCGGCACGCACCAAACAAGTAATGGGCGCCAACGAAGAAGCATTGGCACTGATGGACAGCACTGTGGCCTTCTTTGGCCCGTTGCTCACAGAGAAAGCTGCGCCTTATGTGTTTCAACGTGCACAGATGAAAGCCGCACTTGAAAAATATCGCGATGCCGTAACCGACTATAACGAATACGAACGCCTCGTCTTGGGTAAAGCCAACGCCGAATTTTTCTACATCCGTGAACAAGCCGAAATGCAATGCCGCCTCTACCAACAAGCATTAGACGACATTGAGAAAGCCGTCTCAATGGACCCCAAACAGGTGCTTTACATCGTGGAACAGGTGGCCCTCTACACTCGCTTCAGCCAATTCGACAAAGCCGTTGAAGCTGCTCAAAAAGGCATTGCCCTCGCACCCGACAATGCCGACCTTTATCGTATGCTCGGCTTCGGCCAAATCCAACTCAAACAAAACGAAGCCGGTAAACAAAACCTGCTGAAGGCTAAAGAATTGGGAGACCCCAATGCCGAAAAGCTTTTAGAAAAATACGCCAAGTAAGCGAAAATGTCAGAACAACTTATACTCACAGCCACAGACAAGAAGGGACGATATGAAGAAGTGTTGCCTCAAATCTGTTCCGTCGTCGAAGGAGAAACTGACCGAACGGCCAATCTTGCCAACACGGCAGCCATCCTGAAAGAAGCGTTTGACTTCTTTTGGGTGGGATTTTACGAAGTGAAATCAACCGCCGGCGAGCCCCAATTAGTGCTTGCCCCGTTTCAGGGACCATTGGCTTGCACACGCATCCGCTACGGACGAGGCGTATGTGGCACGGCATGGGCACGGCGGGAAACTCTCGTTGTCCCCGACGTCGACCAATTTCCGGGGCACATCGCATGTAGTTCCCTATCACGTTCAGAAATCGTTGTTCCCATTCTCTCGCCAAACAATGGCGAGGTGTTGGCCGTCATCGACATTGACAGCCGGGAACTGGCCACGTTTGACGAAACCGACCGGCACTATCTGGAACAGCTTGCTGCATACCTGGCTACACGGTGGTGATTTATAAATCCCATTTGTGTCTGCATAAAAAAAGAGATGCGCCTCCTCCCATACTTGTACGGTTGGCGCATCTCTTTTTACAATCCTTTCTTATAGTTCCCAGCCCACAGGCATAAAAAATTTGCCTCTTCCATCCTCGCTGTGGAGGAAAGGAAGAGGCAAATCTATTTACTTGTGAACTTTAACGATTCACAGCCTGGCAAATTTTACCAGATATTGACACGTTTGTCTTTCGGTATGTAAAGAGAATCGGCTTCGGTAATATTGAACGCTTCATACCAAGCATCAATGTGCGGCAGCGCACCATTCACACGCCAGCGTCCCAACGAGTGCGGGTCGCTCTTGGTCAGGTTGCGGATTTCCTCATCGCGGATGTTGGAAGCCCACAAGCCGGCATATGCCAAGAAGAAGCGTTGTTCCGGAGTGAAACCTTCTTTCACAGGCAACGGAGCGTCTTTGGTTGCAGTCTTGAATGCTTGGAAAGCAACATTCAATCCACCATGGTCGGCAATGTTTTCACCCAAAGTCAACTGTCCGTTTGCTTTCAAATCGGGAAGCACATTGATATTGTTGAAGAAATCCACCATCACTTGAGCACGTGCCTTGAAGTTCTCAGCATCGCTCTCACCCCACCAGTCAACGAAGTTGCCTTCTTTGTTAAACTGACGTCCCTGGTCGTCAAATCCGTGTGTCATCTCGTGTCCGATGACTACACCAATCGCACCGTAGTTGTAAGCATCATCGGCAGCCATGTCGAAGAACGGCGGTTGAAGAATACCTGCCGGGAAACAGATTTCGTTGGTTGTCGGGTTGTAATAAGCATTGACGGTCTGCGGGGTCATCTGCCATTCGTCCTTGTCGACAGGTTTGTTATACTTGTCAGCAACCATCTTGCGCCAAGCAAACATGCTGGCACGCTGGGCATTCACCCAGAAACTAGCCTCCTTGTCAATAACCAAATCTGTATAGTCTGTCCACTTGTCAGGATAACCAATCTTCACATAGAAAGCATCCAGCTTTTCGATGGCTTTCGCCTTGGTGCTGTCGCTCATCCATTCTTGCACTTGGATGCGCTCTTTCAAAGAAGTCTGAAGGTTCTTTACCAAAGCCGTCATGCGCTCTTTAGCTTCTGCCGGGAAATATTTCTTCACATACATCTGTCCCAACGCCTCGCCCAAGCAACTTTCCACGGTGCTGACAGCACGTTTCCAACGTGCAGAACGCTCTTGTTGTCCAGACATCACGCGACCGAAGAAATTGAATTGCTCCTCTCCGATTTCGTCGCTCAAGCATCCGGCCGCACTGTTAATGAGCTTCCAGGTCATGTATGCCTTCTGTTTGTCGAGGTCCACCTTATTTATGATATCAGCCACCTCCTTAAGATATTTCGGATGGTCGAGGCTAAGCTCTTTCAGACCGTCGATGCCCAAAGCCTTGAAGTGTACGTCCCAGTTAATGCCCGGCACTTCTTTCTTCAGCTCGTCGAGCGTCATCTTATGATAGCTGTTGGCAGGGTTACGAAGCTCGACAGCGCTGAGAGATGCCTTTGCCAGACGAGTTTCAATTTCCATGACGGCTTCCATGTTCCACTTCGCATTGTATTCATCCACACCAAAGAGTTTGAAGAGATTGACGATATACTCCTTATACTTCTCGCGGATTTCCTTTGTCTTGGCATCGTTGTCCAGATAGTATTCCTTTTCTCCCAGTGTGATGCCGCCTTGGCATACACCCACGATATTCATGGCACTGTTCTTCATATCCGAACTGATGTATGTGCCGAAATAGCCCGGTATGCCTTTCATCATCATCAAGTCCATCGTCGGGAGGATTTGGTCTTTCTCTTTGATGACACGGATGGCTCCCATGTCTGTGCGCACCGGTTCCATACCTTCGCTGTTGAGGCGGGTAGAGTCCATGGCAATGTTGTACAAATCGCCGATTTTCTGCTCAATACTTCCCGGAGCGTTTTCAGCCTCCGGCGCAGCCAACGACGTGATGATGTCGTGCAGTTGTTTACGGTTGTTTTCTCTCAGCTCGTTAAACGTCCCGAATTGTGAATATTCGGCTGTGAGCGGATGGTTTTTCATCCAACCGCCGCAAGCGTACTGATAAAAATCATTGCCCGGCACGGCTGTAGTGTCCAAGTCGGCCAAGTCGATGCCGGCAGTCAGCGGAGCCGGCTTTTGGTCACATCCGGCAAGAGTTGCCATTGCCAGGGTGACGATGGGTAAACAATACTTTATTTTCATAAGATAACTATTTGGTTTGTTCTTTCAATTCTTCCAATTCCAGAGAAACGCTCTCCCACTCTTCCACCACGGCGTCCATTTCTTTTTTCAATGCCGTATGCCGTTCATAGAGAGCCATGTCTGAAGCTCCTTCGGGCGTTGCCATTTGTGCTTCGAGGCTGGCAATGTCGCCCTCCAGCTTTTCGATGCGCACTTCGCAATCGGCCACTTGCTTCTCCACTTTGCGCACTTTCTTGGCCAATTCTTTCTGTGCCTCATAGCTCAATTTGGATTCCGAAACAGGCGAAGTGTCCGGCTTCGACACGGTGGGCGAAGTCGACAATGTTGTAGCCGATTGAAGCTCGTTAAGCGAATCTATTTTCTTTTTTTGCAAAAAATCGTAGATGCCCCCCAAGTGTTCACGCACGTGCCCCCCGCCAAACTCATAGACTTTGGTCACGAGTCCGTCGAGAAACTCACGGTCGTGACTGACAACAATCACCGTCCCGTCAAAATCGCGGATAGCATCCTTGAGCACATCTTTCGAACGCATGTCCAGGTGATTGGTTGGCTCGTCGAGAATGAGAAGATTCACCGGTTCCAGGAGCAACTTTATCATGGCCAAACGGCTGCGCTCGCCTCCTGAGAGCACCTTGACTTTCTTTTCCGAAGCTTCTCCGCCAAACATAAATGCTCCCAAGATGTCGCGTATCTTCAGGCGGATGTCCCCCACGGCAACCCGGTCGATGGTGTCAAACACGGTAAGATTTTCATCGAGCAGTTGCGCCTGGTTTTGGGCAAAGTAACCAATCTGCACATTGTGCCCGATGGTAAGTTTGCCATCAAAAGGAATCTCTCCCATGATACACTTCACCAATGTGGTTTTTCCTTCTCCGTTTTTCCCGACAAAGGCCACTTTCTCGCCACGGTTGATGGTCAAGGTCACATGCTCGAACACCGTATGGTCTCCGTATGCCTTGCGCACATCTTCACATATCACCGGATAATTGCCACTACGCATGGCCGGAGGAAATTTCAGCCGCAACGCCGAATTGTCTTCCTCGTCCACTTCGATGGGGACAATCTTTTCCAGTTGCTTGATGCGGCTTTGCACTTGCACAGCCTTGGTCGCCTTGTAGCGGAAACGCTCGATAAACTCTTCCGTGTCTTGAATCTGTTTCTGCTGGTTCTCATAAGCGCGAAGCTGCTGTTCCCGGCGTTCTTTGCGGAGTTTTACAAACTCGTCATACGCCACTTTATAGTCATAGATACGCCCACACGTAATTTCAATGGTGCGGGTCGTCACATTATTAATAAAAGCGCGGTCGTGGCTCACCAGCACAACGGCATTACAACGCGTGGCCAGGAAATTTTCCAACCACTGAATGCTCTCAATGTCCAAATGGTTGGTAGGCTCGTCGAGCAACAACACGTCGGGCCGGCGCAGCAAAAGTTTAGCCAGCTCAATGCGCATGCGCCATCCTCCGCTAAACTCCGAAGTCGGGCGGTCAAAATCGGCACGGCTGAAGCCAAGTCCCTGGAGCGTACGCTCCGTCTCGGCCCGATAGTTTGTGCCTCCCATCAGGAGGAAACGTTCATTCTCGTGAGTAAAACGTTCGATAAGTGCATGGTAGCCTTCCGATTCATAATCAATTCGGTCGGCCAGTTCCTGATTCATCCGTTCCAGATTGGCCTGCATTTCGGCAATGTGTTCAAACGCTTTTTCCGCTTCTTCCATCACCGTACATTCATCACTCAATATCATCACCTGCGGCAAGTAACCGACAGTCACCTCCCGCGGCACAGCCACAACACCCGATGTGGGACGTTGCAAACCTGCCAATATCTTCAACATGGTGGATTTTCCGGCTCCATTTTTCCCCACCAGCGCAATGCGGTCTTTCTTGTTGATGACAAAAGACACGTCTTCAAATAGCGGAGTGGCACCAAATTCCACTTTCAAATTCTCTACTGAAATCACTTCTCCGTGAAATAATTGGTTATAATGGGCGCAAATATAACAAATTGCCACGAACCGCATCTATTCCACCCAAGAAAAACAGACAAACAAAATAGAATTTGCAGTAATCAATTCACCCTCCGGCAGCATCATTCTGCGCCACTTAAGGGCCGGTTTGCAAAGCATTAAAGGTAGCCGACCACGGATAGGAATCCGCGCCCGGACGGATTCCTATCCGCTCTCGCCTACCTTCCTTTCCGCCCGGACACAGCTTTTACCCTCAGGAAATGCAGATGTTAGCCCTCAGGCTCCGACCGTTTGGAAACATGGCTGGCCTGCGCAAAACATGTCGTAGACAAAACACAATCCTGCACTTTGCGTTTTGAAGCAAACAGAAATGAGTAAAACTTTAAATAATACAAAACAATAGTTAAGATTCATACAAATATGCTTACCTTTGGGACGTTACTAACTTTTTAAAACCTAATCATGCGAAAAACAGTATTTCTTTGCAGTCTTCTGCTGGCAATGTCTGCATCAGCAGAAAAACTGATTACGACGACTCCAAAAACTTTTCTTCAAGATTTGGAGTCAGTGAAACAAGCCGTACAGAACCAGACTGAAGACATCGTTGTGGAACTGAAAGGCGGCACTTACTCCCTCACCCAACCTATTACATTAAACGAAGCTTATAGCGGGCGCAACGGACACCATGTGATTTTCCGGGCAGCCAAAGGCGAAACCCCCGTCATCAGCGGCGGTGTGCGTGTCACTGGCTGGCAGCATGTGTCAGGGCCTCTTTACAAAGCCCCGTTTAAAAGCAATGAAAAACTCCGCTCGCTCTTTGTCAACGGCGAACGCTGCCGCATGGCCGGCGGACGCGCACTGGAAAAAGGCATGGGCACTGTGGACTCTGTGGAAATCAAAGGTACTGAACCGTGGGCCTTGGGAGCCGGCAAAAACGTTGACGGCATCAAATTCATGGTGGGCAAGGAACTGAACCTGTTCCGCAACCCGGAAGACATCGAACTCGTGCAGAAACGAGTGTGGTCTGAAAAAATTATCTGCGTGCGCGACATGGAAAAATGGGGAGACACCATCGTCGTCCGCCTGCAACAACCCTACGGATACATCGTCAACTCACTGGGATGGGCAGCACGGCTGAAACCACAAGGTGGCGATTTCTACGTGCGCAATGCTTACGAATTGCTCGACGAGCCGGGCGAATTTTACTTTGACCGCAAAGCACAAATGCTCTACTATTACAGCCGTGGTGAAAACATGGCCGAAGCAGAGGTGATTGCCCCCGTGAGCCAAGGCCTGCTCCGCATCCACGGCTCATCGCTGAAGTCGCGCGTGCAGAATCTCTCATTTGAAGGGATCACATTCAGCTACGACGCATGGAACTTAATGGAAGTTGCCGGTTCACACGGTTTCTGCGGCATCCAAAGCCTGGGCCTGTCTGTAAAATACATTCCGGACGGCAACTGGCATCCGCACAAATACAACAACTGTGATGTGCCTGAAGGAGCCGTAGACGTACAAAACGCTCAAAACATCCGCTTTGAGCGAAACAACTTTTTACACATCAGCGCTGCAGCCGGCGTCTGCATGATGAACGACGTGCAACACAGCGACGTCATCGGCAACCGCTTCATCGACATGTCTGGCACATCAGTCGTTGTGGGACACCCGCAACACTATGAAATCGGCGACGGAACAGGCAAATATTCTCCCGAAGTGGAAGGGTTGTGCCAATATGTCAACGTAAACAACAACTACGTGCGCAACGTCTGCCTGGACTTCCGCCAGATCGAAGCCATGATAGCCTTCTTCGTAGCCAACTGCCACTTCGACCACAACGACATCCAGTACACACCTTACGGTGCGATTGCCGTGGGATGGTGGTGGGGCAACGCCAAAACTCCCCCTTGCAAACTGGCCAAGAAAAACAGCATCTGCTATAACAAAGCCGGATTTACTCACCAATTCCTGCACGATGGAGGCATCCTTTATATGCTAGGACATCAACCCGGCTCTGTGCTCAACCGCAACTACCTGTTCAAAGGGCCGCGCTGTATTTATCCGGACGACGGCTCTGCAGGATGGCGCATCAATGAAAACGTGGTAGATGCCATGTCGCAACTATGGTATCACCTGGCTTCCGACCGCAATTTTGACATCGTTGCCAAGAACAATTATGTAAAAGACAACCGCCTGATTGACAACGGAACGGGAACAAAAGTGCTCAACACACACGCCTTCCGCAACACCGATTTCAGCGACGAAGCCAAGAAAATCATGAGCGAAGCGGGCATCGAACCGGCCTACCGCGACATCATTCCGGCAGAAGAACCTGCCATCATCCACCTCTATCCGGAATTCCCGGCCGAGGCTTGGCACGATTAATATCTCATCAACACACCAACCTAAAGACCTATGAAGAATAGACTTTACTTATTGGCTGCGTGCTTGCTGGCTGTGGCGACACTTTGCGGGGCATCAACTCCCCGCAAGGTGTTGACGCTGGACAAAGGCTGGGGCATCAAGCCCATCACCAACACCGTGCGCAAGGCAAAACTTGACCCGGTGACATTGCCCCATACCTGGAACGCCCATTATTTGCCGGGCACAACATCGTACAACCGGGAAATGATGGTCTACAAACGCACATTGGACGTCACACCTGAAATGGCCGGTAAACGCTTGTTCTTATATTTCGAAGGAGCAAACTCCGCTGCCGACGTTTTTGTAAACTACCAGACTGTGGCTCACCACCTGGGCGGATACACCGCTTTCTGCGCAGAGATTACCGACTACGTGAAACCGGGAAACAATGACCTTGAGGTGTGGGTGAGCAATGCTTTCCGCAGCGACGTGCTCCCCATCAGCGGAGACTTCAATGTGTATGGCGGCCTGCATCGTCCTTGCCACCTGATTGTCACCGAACAAAACTGCATTTCCCCGCTCTTCTATGCTTCCCCCGGCGTACTTGTACATCAAGATCGGGTAACCGACGATGAAGCCCGCTTCACCGTGGAAACCAGGCTCTCGCTGAAAGACCTTTCCAAACCTGTAACCGTGCGGACTACAGTGTTTGATGCCGAAGGCAAGCAAGTGGCAGGCTGCGAATCAAACGTAAATGTTTTCTGTGAAAATGTACGCCAACCGCTCTCCATCGCCCAACCGACTTTGTGGGACGGCGTGAACAATCCCTACATGTACACCGTGCAGGTAGACCTCTATCAGGACGGCAAGCAACTAGACCAGGTGGTTGAAAAAACAGGTTTCCGTTACTTCAAGGCCGATCCGGAAAAAGGTTTCTTCCTCAATGGCAAGCCTTACGACCTTCACGGATTCTGCCGCCATGAAGACGTGGCAGGCAAAGGAAGTGCTCTCACAGCCGAAGACTACCAAACCGATTTGAACCTCATAAAGGAAATCGGTGCCACGGCTGTGCGTCTGGCACACTACCCGCACGCTAGGCCCATGTATGACATGAGCGACGAAAACGGCCTCATCCTCTGGACGGAAATCCCCCTGTGCGGCCCCGGAGGATATGGATATACCGGATTTGTGGGCAACGAACCTCTGAAAGAGCATGCCCGCCAAGTGCTTAAAGAGTTGGTTTACCAAAACCTGAACCACCCCTCTATCTGTTTTTGGGGCATTTTCAACGAATTGCTCATCACAGACGACTTCTTCCAGGCTTACGACAACCCGGTGGCTTTTGTAAAAGAACTCAACGGACTCTATAAGTCGATTGACCCTTCGCGCCTGACAACTTTTGCCACTTGCGTGGACCAAACAAACTATCATGGTTGTTCAGACCTGATTGCGTGGAACAAATATTTCGGATGGAACGAAGGTGACCAGATTGGCCCGTTCATGGACAATGTGAAGGCTCATGCCGGCGGACAGCCTGTCGGTGTGTCTGAATATGGCTTTGGCGGAAGCACCAAACAACACCTCTGCCCCATCAACGACAAGAATCAAGAACTAGGAAGTTCACATCCGGAAGAATTTCAAGCCATCAGCCATGAGCTGAACTGGGAAGCCCTGTCCCAGCGTCCTTATCTTTGGTCTAAAATCATTTGGGTATTCTCAGATTTCCAATCATTCATCCGCCATGAAGGCGACACAGAAGGCATCAACGACAAAGGTTTGGTGACCTATGACCGCAAAACACGGAAAGATGTGTTCTACTTCTACAAGGCAAACTGGAACAAAGAACCGATGCTCCACCTCTGTGACCAACGTTTCACCGAACGCCAACATGCCAATATACAACAGCCACTGATGCGACACTTTATGTCAACGGCAAAAAGATTGGCAAAAAGAAGGCCGACAACCTTCATCGCATCGTCTGGGAAGGCATCACACTGCAACCCGGAGAAAACACCATAGAAGTCAGCACAAAAGCTGGCAAGCAAGAATTGAAAGAATCTTGCACATGGACACTGAAATAAATTTCACAATGTCGTGATTTTATACAAACTGAAGTGTGCCTGGCGACCGATGTTTTCATGCAGAAGGACATCGGTCGCCTCTTTTTTACTGTCCTTCCGCTTGCATATCATCTCAAGGCACATTCATCCTACAACAAAAAAAGAGAGGCAATAGCCTCCACTGACCATTGCCTCCCCGTCGTCTTATCCTTCAGCTTTAATCCAGAATCACTTTCCAAAAGCAGCATCAATCACTTCACGCGAATTGACAAACAATGCACCTAAGGCATCCACGTCGAACGACATGGCATAAGTGCGTGGCTGCATCTGTATTTCAATGCGTGCCACCCCTTTCTTCAGTTTCTTCAACACAGATTTCTTTATGTTGTAATAAGCAAAGCGTTGATAGGACTGGTAGACACGATTCATTTCGACTTCCATATTCTGCAACACACTGGTTCCGCCCGAAACCGTTTCCAATTCATATTGCTTGCCATTTGTCAGTGTCAGCACACATTTGCTTCCGGCCGGAATCGTCACAGAGCTTCCAGAACCGACCACTACGGCCAAGGAATAAAGCACTGTTCCATTGGTAGCCTGAAAACCAGCCAGACCGACATTGACATCTACATCGCCCACAACACCTAGATTGACACCTTCGCAAATCAAGGTACGCACACCATTACTACTAGTTTGGTCATAAACCACCGATTGGGCCATTACCGGAACCATGCCGAGCAACATGACCCATAAGAATAACCACTTTTTCATCATAATATTATCGTTTTAAAGTTCAGATTCTAGTTTCAAAGATAAGAAGGAAAAACGAGAGCTTTGTAAAAAAGAGAAAGACCTGTCTATATTTTAACCCTAATTAGTCATTGATTGTCCGGCAAGATGGCTCACACTGTATATTATAATTTCTGCAAATGAAGCTATCACACAACAACTACGCTCCTTCTCACCGCAAAAAATAAGAAAAGGGAGTCATCTTTTCCCGCATTTTCCTACTTTTTTTCAGAATATAACTCTTTCTTTGCATAAACAGAATCAATTCCTCACGACCCATGAAACTACTTATTATCGAAGACGAAACCTCGTTGCGCGAACTGATGCAACAATCGCTGGAAAAAGAAAGATACGTAGTGGAGTGTGCCCCCGATTTCAAAACAGCCATGCAAAAGATTGGGACATACGACTACGACTGTGTGTTGCTGGACATCATGCTCCCGGATGGTAACGGACTAAACGTTTTGGAAGAACTAAAAAAAATGCACAAAAAAGAAAATATTATTATCATATCGGCCAAAGACTCCATTGAAGACAAAGTTGCCGGACTAGACCTAGGAGCCGACGACTATCTGGCCAAGCCTTTCCATTTGGCAGAACTGAGCGCCCGCATCAAGAGTGTTATTCGTCGCAACCACCGCAATGGAGAAAATAAAATCATCTGTGGAAACATCGAAATAGCACCTGACACATTCCAAACATATATCAACGGAAAAGAATTGGAGTTAAACCGCAAAGAATACGACATACTGCTCTATTTCATGAACCGCCCGGAACGGCTCGTCAATAAATCGACTCTCGCAGAATCCGTGTGGGGAGACCATATTGACCAAGTGGATAACTACGATTTCATTTATGCACAAATAAAAAACTTGCGCAAGAAACTGAAAACTGCCGGTGCGACACCTGAAATCAAAGCTGTCTACGGCTTCGGATATAAATTTACTTTAGAAGAAGCATGAAACTCATCTCACACGTCACCCTACGCCTGTCCATTGCCATTACGGTCATCATGTCCGTATGGGCCGTGTTGTTCTACCTTGCCTTGATTGACGAAATCAACGACGAAACCGATGATTCTCTGGAAGACTACTCTGAAGCCATCATTATCCGTGCTCTGAGTGGTGAAAAACTGCCTTCCAAAAACAATGGTTCGAACAATCAATATTATATGTTGAAAGTCGACCAACAATACGTTCACAACCATCCGACTATTGAATACAGCGACGAAATGGTTTACATCGAAGAAAAACGTGAAACAGAACCGGCACGTATCTTAAAGACCATTTTCCAAAATGAACAAGACGAACATTTCCTGCTTGTGGTAATGACACCAACCATTGAAAAGCGTGACTTGAAGCACTCTATATTCATCTGGATGAGCATCCTCTATGCCACATTGCTTATTATCATCATTTTATTAAACATTTGTGTATTCTATTACAGCATGAAGCCTCTTTACCGCCTGCTTGGGTGGTTGAGAAGCTATCGTGTCGGACAACGAAACAAACCTCTAGACAACAAAAATTCCATTACGGAGTTTCGTACACTCTATGATGCCATGAATCTTTATGCTGCACGAAACGAACGTGTATTTGAGCAGCAAAAACGATTTATAGGAAATGCATCCCACGAATTGCAGACCCCGCTGGCCATTTGCCGGAATCGCTTGGAAATGCTTATGGAAGACGAAGCAATCACCGAAAAACAACTGGAAGAACTGGCAAAAACCCACCAGACACTGGAACACATCACCAAACTGAATAAATCACTCCTGTTGCTGTCGAAAATTGAAAACGAACAGTTCCCGGAAGTTCATCCCGTCTGCTTTAACGACATCTTGTCACACTATTTAGACGACTATAAAGAAGTGTATGACTACCGCGACATCACCGTGGATGTGAAAGAAAAACAGCGTTTAACGTTCCAGATGAACGAAATGCTTGCCACTACATTGGTCACCAATCTGTTAAAGAATGCCTTCGTACACAATGTAAATGGCGGACACATCTGCATCACATTGGCAGACGATACCTTCTGCATTTGCAACACCGGCACAGACAAGTCGCTCGATGAACGCAAAATCTTCGAACCATTTTTTAAAGGCAGCAAGCAAGAAGGCTCCACAGGCTTGGGACTTTCCCTTGTAGACGGAATCTGCAAGCTGTCAGGACTGTCGATAGTCTACACTTACCAAGACCACATGCACTGTTTCAGCATCTATCCTAACGGAAAAACTCCTCATTAAGGAACCACACAACTAAAAATAAAAAGAGACCGCCCTCTGAAACAAAACATTTCAAAGGACGGTCTTTTATACATCAAAACATAATCAGCTCAATTTATGGATAATCAATCCTGAACGAAGTTTCGGTTCAAACCATGTAGTCTTCGGCGGCATGATGTTACCCGTATCAGCGATGTCCATGATTTGCTTCATTGTCACCGGATAGAGAGCCAAAGCGACCTTCATTTCACCGCTATCGACACGACGCTTCAGTTCGCCTAATCCACGGATACCACCTACGAAATCAATGCGTTTATCAGAACGGAGGTCTTTAATACCCAAAATCTTATCGAGAATCAAATTAGATGATATAGTCACATCAAGCACACCTATCGGATCGTTATCATCGTAAGTGCCTTCTTTAGCTGTCAAGCTATACCATTTGCCTTCAAGATAAAGAGAGAAGTTATGCAACTTGACGGGACGGTATTCTTCCGTGCCTTTCTCTTCTACAACAAAATTCTCACGCAACGCATTGAGGAATTGTTCGGCAGTGAGACCATTCAAATCTTTCACTACACGATTGTAGTCAATGATAGTCAGTTGATTTGCCGGGAAGCATACAGCCATAAAATAGTTGTACTCTTCATCACCACGATGGTTCGGGTTTTGCTTTGCCTTCTCTGCACCCACCAAAGCAGCAGCAGCAGAACGATGATGTCCGTCGGCAATATAAAGTGACGGCATAGCCGCAAACTCTTTTGTGATAGCCTCAATATCAGCCTCTTTATCAATAACCCAGAAACGATGCCTGAAACCATCGATTGGAGCAATGAAGTCATAAACAGGGTCTTGAGACGTATAACGTGCCACAATGTCATCCAACACTTTGTCATCCGGATATGCAAAGAATACAGGCTCAATGTTGGCATTGTTCACACGCACATGTTTCATACGGTCTTCTTCCTTATCACGGCGCGTCAACTCATGCTTTTTAATAACGCCATTCAAATAGTCGTCAACATATGCACATACAACAAGGCCATATTGCGTCTTTCCATTCATGGTTTGAGCATAAACGTAGTAGTTTTCTTTATCGTCTTGCACCAACCATCCTTTATCTTGGAATTTTTGAAAGTTTTCAGCAGCTTTTGCATATACACGAGGATCATGTTCATCAGTTCCCTCCGGAAAGTCAATCTCGGGTTTGATGATGTGATACAATGATTTCTCATTGCCTTCGGCTTCTCTACGAGCTTCTTCTGAATTCAACACATCATAGGGACGAGATTCTACTTGTTCCACATATTCTTTGGGAGGACGAATGCCCTTAAAAGGTTTAACAATAGCCATAGTAAAAATAAAAATTTGAGAGTTTTGGTTTTGTTATATGCTATTTACTTGTTTACACGGAATTTCTCACAACCATCTTTGAAGTATCCGACAATTTGTTTAGCAGCAGCAATGCCGGCATTGATATTAGCTTCTGCAGTCTGGGCACCCATCTTCTTCGGAGTCGAGAAATAACGCCCAGCAAATTTTGCTGCAAATTCTTCATTTGCTACCGGCATGATATCAGTGATGTATTTTAAATCAGCACGTTCTTCCATCAATTTGATAAGTTCAGCTTCATTGATAACTTCCTTACGGGCCGTATTTACCAAGATTGCACCTTTCGGCATCATGTTTACCAATGCATAGTTGATGGAATTTTTTGTTTCTGCTGTTGCAGGAATATGCAAAGACACGACGTCACATGTTTTGTAGAGTTCTTCTACTTTATCAACGGCTTTCACTCCAGCTTCTTCAATGACATTCTTCGGACAATAAGCATCATAAGCATATACATCCATGCCAAAGCCTTTGGCTATACGTGCCACATTACGGCCGACATTACCAAAAGCATGAATACCCAGTTTCTTACCTTTCAGCTCCGTACCCGATGTTCCATTATAGAAATTACGCACAGCATATACCAGCAATCCGAAAACCAATTCAGCTACAGCGTTGGAGTTTTGTCCCGGAGTGTTCATCACGCATACACCATGTGCAGTCGCTGCGACCAAATCAATATTGTCATAACCAGCTCCTGCACGTACAACTATTTTCAACTCTTTGGCAGCATCAAACACCTCTGCATCAATCACATCGCTACGGATAATAAGCGCATTGGCATCTTTCACAGCTTCCAATAATTTAGCTTTTTCTCCATACTTTTCCAACAAAGCGAGTTCATAACCTGCGGCTTCAATCTCTTTACGGATACCGTCTACAGCAATTTTAGCAAACGGCTTATCGGTTGCAACTAATACTTTCATAATATAAAATGAGGAATTAAGAATGGTAAATAATGAACAAGAATGAAGGGCAAAGAAAGAAATTCTTCATTCTTCACTCTTCATTCCTAATTAAAATGGATATTAATGTGCTCTTTCAAACTCTTGCATACACTCAACCAAAGCTTTCACGCTTTCAATCGGCATAGCATTGTAGCAAGAAGCACGGAAACCACCAACAGAACGGTGACCCTTAATGCCCACCATGCCACGTTCAGTAGCAAACTTCAAGAAGTCGGCTTCGAGCTCCTTGTACTCGTCTTTCATCACGAAGCATATATTCATGTAAGAACGATCTTCCTCACAAGTCACTGTGCCACGGAACAGACGGTTACGGTCAATTTCGCCATAAAGCATTTCAGCTCTTTCTTTTGCACGACGTTGCATTTCCTCAACACCGCCTTGAGCTTTCAACCAACGCAATGTCAACATCGCAGAATAAATCGGCAATACAGGAGGAGTATTGAACATTGAACCTCCATCAATATGAGTCTGATAGTTCAACATTGTCGGAATAGTGCGGCTAACCTTACCCACTGCATCATTCTTCACGATAACAAATGTTACACCGGCAGGAGCCAAATTCTTTTGGGCACCACCATAGATACAGATATATTTGCTAATGTCGACCGGACGAGAGAAAATATCGGAAGACATATCGGCTATCATAGGAATCGGACAGTCGAGGTCTTTATGTAATTCTGTGCCAAAAATTGTGTTATTGGTAGTCACGTGGAAATAATCAGCATCTGTTGGAATCACATAATCTTTCGGAATATAAGTAAAGTTGTCAGCAGCCGAAGAAGCGACTTCCACTACTTCACCAAAATTCTTAGCTTCTTTCATGGCTTTCTTTGCCCACGTACCTGTGTTCAAGTAAGCTGCCTTCTTTTCCAAGAAATTGTAAGGCACCATACAGAATTCCAAGCTGGCGCCACCACCCAAGAACAAAACCGAATATCCTTCGGGAATCTGAAGTATTTCTTTAAACAAAGCTACAGCTTCGTCAACTACAGGCTGAAAATCTTTTGCGCGATGGCTGATTTCCAAAATTGAGAGCCCTCCACCATGAAAGTCTAGCACAGCCTGAGCTGTTTGTTCGATTACTTCACGAGGTAAAATAGACGGTCCCGCATTGAAATTATGCTTTTTCATTTGATATAAGTTTTGGTTAATACTATAAATTTATATTGTCGTGATGCAAATTTACACATTATTATTCAATCAACAACTTTTTCAATAGAAAAGTGATATTTATGACCATATTTAGTCTAAACGACATATAATCATTATTTTATATATCATTTTGTCACAATTAAGACAATATTATAGGCTTTATCACGTCCTTACTGTCATTTTGTTTCCTCTATGACAGTTTTAAGCCCTTTAATTTTCTCAGATTTTATCAAATTTAGGGTTTGCCTAAGCTTTTTACGACAAATTGCCACGTAAGCATAATGGTCTTTTACGTCAATACGACCAATTTCGCTTTGTTGTAATTGTCCTTTCTTACATAAGAATCCGACAATATCGACTTTGTTTATTTTGTCTTTTTTTCCTTTGCCTATGTAAAGTGTAACCCATAGTGGAGGAAGAGGCTTTGAAGGATGCTCATCGAGCACAAACTCTTCAGGCTTGCCTTCAATATAGGCCGGCAACGGCTCATCCTCGTACAACAAAAGAAATGAACGCCCCTCGGCTTCCCAACGTGCGGTGCGACCATTGCGATGTACGTACCCCTCTTCATTGACGGGCAAATGATAATGAATTATATTATCTATCTCTGGAATGTCCAAACCACGAGCCGCCAAATCAGTCGACACGAACACATTACAACTCCCATTGCGAAACTTGTAGAGTGCCCGCTCCCGGTCTGGTTGCTCCATGCCACCATGAAACACCTCGTTTTGAATCTTTTGGGAAGCAAGATACTGGCTTATGCGCTCTGCTGACTCACGATAATTACAAAACACGATGGACGACTGCGTGCCCAACATGCACAACAAACGCGCCAAAACGTCCAGCTTGTCTTTGGAAGGAGACAACACTTTATAAAGCCGTATACGGTTGGTCACCTGTCCGCCCTCACCAAGATAATCGAGCTTCAAAGCCCTATGCACCCCGGTAAACTCCGGCAACTCAGCCGCATCGGTAGCTGAAATCAAAAAACGTTGCTGCAATGCCGGCAACTGAGCAATGACAGCAGACATCTCATCGTGAAAACCCAGCTCCAGGCACTTGTCAAACTCGTCGATAACCAAAAGCCGTACCGCAGACGCATCAAAGTTCTTTTTACTCAAATGGTCGTTCATCCGTCCGGGTGTCCCAATGATAACCGAAGGCCGGATGCCTTTCATCGTCCGGGGCTCTTCCATCGCCGGACGGCCGCCGTAGCAGCTCATCACACGGAAAGATGTGCCCATCGACTTAAACACGGACTCTATTTGCAAAGCCAACTCGCGCGATGGCACAAGCACCACAGCCTGCACTTCTTCCCGGCCTTCTTCCAAATGGTTAAGCAGCGGAAGCAGATAGGCCAAAGTTTTGCCAGACCCTGTCGGCGACAGCAATATCAAGTCTTTATGCCCGCTTCCCGCTTCCAAAGCCGCTTCTTGCATGGGTGTCAGACTTTCTATTTTCAAATTTTGAAGTATTTGTTCTTTCGTAAACATCATTTCTTTATACCTTATTATATATACAACATTCCTAGCGCAACGCTATTTTTTCAAAGTAAGCAGACAGTCCGCGACGAGCATCAGCCAACTTGTCTTCCCAATGTTTCACGGAATTCTGCCCGACAATATCGGTCACATATTTCACAGACAAGAAGGGGATACCCAATTCATTACAAACCTGTGCTTCTGCATAGGCTTCCATATCCACCACATCGCCTTCCATTCCCTTGGCGTCAGTCACAAAGCTATCGCCCGTATTGCACAAACCATCGGTCGGCAATCCCCAATCCCACGGGAAATGCTGGATGCCGGCCTCGGTACATTGTTTCCACGGCACACCCAAATCGCCAAGGATGCACAAATCCCTATCCATAAAAGCCGTACAAAGCACAATATCGCCCACCTGACGGCTAACACTTCCGGCTGTTCCCACGTTAATCACAAAATCTGGCTTCGTCTGCCAAATTGCCATAGCCAAACGAAAAGCAGCATTCACTTTACCGACTCCCGTATAAACATGTTCCACATGTGCGCCCGGCAGGGGTGTACGGGTGTACTCTTCACGCAAAGCTTGTACCACAAGCACTTTTATTTCCTTTTGCATAAAAAATATATTATGTATGTCTCACCAAGTGACCTCGGCACTTAGTTATCTCTTGTCTACTATTATCACATGATTTACCCAAAAGCCGTTTCCTTCATCACTTTCTAACGACTAATGTCTCAATCTTGCCTTCAAGTTGTTCAATTTGTTTTCGATATTCATCCACGATTATAGAGTTTCCTATTCCAAGCAAAATTTTACCTCCCGAACAAAATTCCCTAATCTGACTTATATTTCAAAATCACATTTACCAACTTGTTATAGGTCTTTTAGAGTTAAGCCATAATTCCTTAATTCGTTCAGAATAGATAAAGATTTCACTTCCTCCTAAAGTTATGCCAAGTTCCGGTATAACAAAGTAAGACCACTTAGGAATAATACTGTATTTCTTTTTAAGTGTGAGCAAAATTTCAGGGACAGCTAAATTCATTTCATCATAATAGATATTGGGCATATCGGTAAAATGAATTTCTGTCAAAGCATCATCATCATAACGTAAAATCAAGTTATGATACTGCTCAATATACGCTCCATTATCGAACGCACCTCCCTTTCGTTGTCCTGCATACAAAGGTTTTCCAAGTATTTGATGTGCTTTTTCCGCATTACAACCAAATTCAAGTATATTCAGACCAACATAAGGTATAAGGGACAACGTATCAGGCAGATGTTCTTTTTCAAAATGAGCATTATAAATTTGCAGGTTCCCCAAATCTCTTTCATACAACTCCTTTTCTTGATTAGAATATAATGTGATTTCAAACACTCCATCATTGTTCCAAATAGCCAAGTTCTTATTAGGAAAGATATAGGAGCTACCATCCACAAATGGATTTTCTTTACGATACCATTCGGTCATTTGGCTTAACTCCACTAACTCCCCGTCTATCCGAAAGTCATCAGTAACAATAACAGATATGCTCCTTACAAACTGGTTGTTTTGACTAAAACATATCCGGAATTGCTCTACGGAATAATCCAATTTTAATAAATCCTCTCTACTGATGTCAAGAGGAATGTTGTTTATGCTTGATTTTGAAATAATGTCTATCATTTGCCCTGTTGTTGGTAATGTTCGGTGGCTAACCGACCTTTTCAGGGAGGTTGAGCCGTTTGTTATCTGCCCTTAATACGTTCTTTTAATATGTTTTTGAAGCAAACTAATCAAAAGATGTGCAATACATCCTAAGGTAAATCCTATAAAAACATATAGAAGCACATATAAGCACCCCATCACAAAACCTGTAATAGGTAGTAATATATGTGTTTTGTTTATTGTTACTTTCATCGTTCCTCCTGATTTACGAGGACAGATAATGGTTTGCCGCCGTTAGGCAGAATAGATGCCTGTTAGCAGCGTCATTCCATTTTATACATCTTTTTCTCCCAACCTTTTAATTCTCGAAGAACAGGTTTAGGATTTTGCAATATCTGATTAAGAAATTCTATAAAGTCATGTGCTAATACTTCTGTTTCAGATGTTTCATAATCAAAGAGGACGATTTCACCTTCTTTATTCTCATTATCGGTCAATTTAAGAGCTATCACACCATAATCAGAATATCGTCCTATTGCAAAATACCCTTTTCCAAGAATTTCCTCGTGCATTTCTTCATTATTATCTATCAAAATTTTACTCCATGAATGCACTGGCTTTGGGTAAAGAAACACATCCAAATCCCAAAACATTTCATAAAAATGTTTGTATTTCAGATAGGTCTTATATGAAAGTGGTAAAACTATATTCAACTTGCCTTCAAAATCGGCAATATCTTCATCTGAAATTTGATTATCTATCGCTTTCCATACACAGTCGTTTTCACTGATAATATCCACCATATAATCAGTATGTCCCGGTTGCGTGACATATATCTTAACTGATTTCCCCTGAAGCGTGGCGTTATCCACTGAATCCTGCATTTCAGGCTCTATGGGTTCTTCATAAGAAGGAACATACATGAGATATTCTCTATGCTCTTGCACAAAGCCCAAACATTCATCTACATATTTCTTTATTATTTCTTCCATATTCTTACTTTGTTTTCAGTCCGCTACTAATGTTTGGTGGCTAACCGACCTTTTCAGGGGAGGTTAAGCCGCTTGTTAGCAACCAAATTCAGAACACATCATTATCTTTCCATTTATCAAAAGTTCGTGGACAAATTTTACGGATAGACTCTTCATCATCCTCGTCCCATTCAAATTCAATTTCATGAGTATATGAAGGCAATAAATAGTTTTCTTCCAAGACATCATAATAATCGTCTTCCCCAGCTCGTTCATTAAGAATCTCTATTGCAGCATAATCCAGCAACTCTTGTTCAGGATAATCATCACCTTCTGGGTCTTCAAGCTCAGAAAACACATCACAAAGGGAGTCAACATCCTCTAAGGCTTTTTCGAAAATCTTACGACCACGAGAAATCAGCCAAAATCGGAAATAATCAAAGCCATCATCACTACAGCCGCCAAGTACCACATAGGCTACTGCCCATAAGTCTTGCCTATAAGATATGTTACAGAAGTGCCTCCACCAATACATGAATCCGAACAACTCCTCCTCGGAGAGTGGAGTAAGGCACTCTTTCAAATTTCGTCCACGATTTGAATTTTCAATGATTGTCCAGAATTTTTCTTCTGTCATCAATTTTGAAGCATCTTTTTTCATTTTCTTTCTTTTTTATGGTTGCTAATGTTTGGCGGATAATCGACCGTTATGGGAGATTTATCC
>ERZ779889.851-NODE-851-length-35224-cov-4.211379_pt1 | contig 35224 bp, 27 predicted proteins | sample MGYA00511030_ERZ779889 | MGnify/ENA primary metagenome ERZ779889 (study PRJEB29588, sample SAMEA2160616) | human gut metagenome | biome: human gut; feature: human-associated habitat; material: faeces | place: Denmark | collected 2008/2010 ... | reverse complement strand
GAATTCCCGGCACTTTCCCCGGGGAAAGAAACGGCTGGTGCGACGAGAGGTGGCTGTGGAGTCGGTGTCCCGGCAAGCCAGGGGTGAAAGTGCACCGAAATAGCGGGAATTCCCGGCACTTTCCCCGGAGTGGAAAAAACTACTATGGCATGCGGGAGTCTTGTTGCAGGTGGGGTATGTGGGGGCGGTGGTTTCGGGAAAAGTTGTTATATTTGAAAATTAATTTTTTACGATTATGATCAAACGTCTTTTTACCGTCAGTGCCGCCTTGTCCGTAGCGGCGGCCGTACTGGCCCAGGGGGGCATTACCGATGAGATGATGTCTCAGATACGTCAGGGCTGGCAGGGAACACCCGAGGAGCTGGCCTTGCGCAATGCCATCTCAGCCAATGATATCAACAAGCTTGCTGTCCGTCAGGGCGTAGAGGCCGGGTATGATTTCTATTTCTCCGATGAGGTCCCGTCCAAGGGTATAACCGACCAGCAGTCCAGCGGCAGATGCTGGCTGTTCTCCGGGATGAATGTGCTCAGGGCTAAGATGATAGAGGATTACAACCTGGGTCCGTTCCAGTTCTCCCAGAGTTATATCTTTTTCTATGACCAGCTTGAGAAGGCCAACCTTTTCCTGCAGGGTATCATCGACACCCGTGACCTGCCCATGGATGACCGCAAGGTGGAGTGGCTTTTCCGTCACACAATCAACGACGGCGGCCAGTTTACGGGAGTTTCCGACCTTATCACCAAGTACGGTATCGTGCCGTCCAACGTGATGCCTGAGACCTGGGCTGCCAACCATACTTCCCGTATGTCCATGTTGCTGGACTTGAAACTCAAGGAGTTCGGTCTGGAGCTGAGGGAGATGACCGGTCCGGAGAAGAAATTGCCGTCCATACTGGAGGAACGCAAGACGCAGATGCTGGCGTTTATCTACCGCTTTTTGGTGCTCAATCTCGGTGAACCGCCCGCAGAGTTCACCTGGACCATGTATGACGCTGAGGGCAGGCCGGTGAGTACGAAGACCTACACTCCGAAGTCATTCTATGACGAGTATGTGGGCGTGGATCTCAAGAATGATTATGTGATGCTGATGAACGACCCGACCCGCGAGTTCTACAAGGTGTACGAGATAGAATACGACCGCCATCAGTATGACGGCAAGAACTGGCTGTACATCAACCTTCCCATCGAGGAGATCGAGGCCATAGCCATCGCTTCGATAAAGGACAGCACGATGATGTATTTCTCCTGCGACGTGGGCAAGTTCCTGGATAGTCAGAACGGTGTGCTGGACGTAGATTTTTACGATTACGGCTCTCTGATGGGTACGGAGTTCGGCATGGACAAGCGCGAGCGGATACTGACGGGAGCCAGCGGCTCGTCGCACGCCATGACTCTGATGGCTGTGGATCTGGACGAATACGGTCAGGCCAAGAAGTGGAAAGTGGAGAATTCGTGGGGCATGACAGGCCATGAGGGACATCTGGTGATGACGGCCGAGTGGTTCGAGGAGTATATGTTCCGTCTCGTGGCGGAGAAAAAGTACGTGCCGGAGAATATTCTCAAGCTGCTCGACACTGAGCCTGTAATGCTTCCGCCATGGGACCCCATGTTTGCTGACGAGCTGTAATGTTTATGGAAAGGCTTCGCAGGATATGGCTTTTCTATTATGAGGGTTTCAGGGACATGTCCTCGCTGGGAAAGACCTTGTGGATAGTGATTCTCCTGAAACTTTTCATCATGTTCGCCATACTCAGGGTATTCTTTTTCCGTCCAGCCTTGTCTGATTGTGAGACGGATGCGGAAAAGAGCCGTGTAGTGATAGAGAATCTGACACAATAATAATTAACCAAACAAAGACCCCAAGTATATGACAATTTTAGCAACACTGGTCGATCTTTCGAGATGGCAGTTCGCCTTGACGGCCATGTATCACTGGCTGTTCGTGCCACTGACCTTAGGACTGGGCTTTTTGATAGCCTTTATGGAGACCCGCTATGTGATGACCGGGGATGAGTTCTGGAAGAGGACTACCAAGTTCTGGATGAAGTTGTTCGCCATCAATTTTGCTATGGGCGTGGCGACCGGAATCATCCTGGAGTTTGAATTCGGAACCAACTGGAGTAATTACTCGTGGTTTGTGGGCGACATCTTTGGAGCTCCGCTGGCCATTGAGGGTATTTTTGCATTTTTCATGGAGAGTACGTTCTTTGCCGTAATGTATTTCGGCTGGAACAAGGTCAGCAAGAAGGCTCATCTGGTGTCCACATGGCTGACGGCCATCGGTACAAATCTCTCTGCCGTATGGATTCTGATAGCCAATGCGTGGATGCAGTATCCTATCGGCATGGAGTTCAATCCGGACACTGCCCGCAGCGAGATGGTGGATTTCTGGGCAGTGGTCTCCTCTCCCGTGGCCATCAACAAGTTCCTGCATTCCGTGACAAACGGCTATGTGCTGGCCTCGGTCTTCGTTATTGCTGTATCATCATGGTTTCTGCTAAAAAAGCGAGAGACTGTGATGGCACGCAAATCCATCCGTATCGCATCGGTATTCGGAATAGTATCCCTTGCCGTGCTTATAGGAACAGGTGACGGCTCGGCTTACAATGTGGCTAAGGTACAGCCCATGAAACTGGCTGCAATGGAGGGCCTTTATGACGGCTCTGAGAAGGCGCCGCTGGTGGCCGTAGGTATTCTCAATCCGGATAAGGACATCATAGGAGAGGACGGTGCGGATGAGGAGCCTTATCTTTTCGAGATATCCTTCCCCAGCATGCTCTCATTCCTGGCCACCCGTCAGGCCGACGGTTTCGTGCCGGGTATCAACGACATCATCAAAGGCGGCTACGAGTTTACCGACCGTGAGGGCAATACCTACATCGAGCCTTCATTCGCTGAGAAGAAGGCCATGGGTACTGCTGCTGTCACGGCTTTGGCCGGATACCAGACAGCCAAAGAGGCCGGAGATACTCTGGCGATGTCTCAGAACAGAGCCGTGCTGGAGCAGAACTTCGACTATTTCGGGTACCACTACATCGAGGAGCCTGAGGACCTTGTACCCAATGTGCCGCTGGTCTTCTACGCCTTCCATATCATGGTCGCACTCGGCATGTTCTTCATCCTGCTCTTCGTGCTTTATATCATCTTCGAATGGAAGAGTCTCATCGTCAAGGACAAGCATAGATGGCTCCTGTGGGTCGGCGTCATAAGCGTGCCGCTGGTGTATATCTGCTCGCAGTCGGGCTGGATAGTGGCCGAGGTGGGCCGTCAGCCCTGGACTATCCAGAACCTGCTACCCGTGAACGCGGCTGTGTCCGGGGTCGAGTCCGGCAACGTTCTCACGACCCTGATTATCTTTGCCGTCCTGTTCACCGCCATGCTTTGCGTGGAGATCAGCATCATGCTCAAACAGATTAAGAAAGGAGGAGAATAATTATGGATACACTGTATTTTCTGCAACATTACTGGTGGGCTCTGGTAGCCCTTCTCGGAGCCATCCTTGTGTTCCTGCTGTTCGTGCAGGGTGCCCAGGGTCTGCTGCTCCGCACCGCATCTTCCGAGGAAGAAAAGGATTTTGTAGTAAGATATGCAGGGCACAAATGGGAAATAACCTTCACGACTCTCGTGACATTCGGAGGTGCCGCCTTCGCTTCCTTCCCCCTGTTCTACTCCACCAGTTTCGGAGGTGCCTACTGGCTGTGGATCTGCATCCTGCTGCTTTTCGTCATTCAGGCATTCTCCTTTGAGTACCGCAAGGCAGCCGGCAATATCTTCGGAGCCAGAACATTTGAGATATTCCTCTTCCTCAACGGAGCATTGGGAACTTTCCTGCTCGGAGTGGCCGTCGGAACATTCTTCACCGGAGGAGCCTTTACCGTGGACAAGGTCTCCATCACCGATGCTGCCTCTCCCGCCATTTCTACCTGGGCCAACGGCTGGCACGGCCTGGACGCCCTCGCCAACCCGATGACCCTGCTGCTCGGAGTGGTGGTATTCCTCGCAGCCCGCACTCTAGGCCTGCTCTACCTGCTGACCAAGCCGGACGTCGGCGCATTTGCGGATAAATGCCGCAGGCGGCTGATGATCACCGCTCCCGCCTTCGTCCTGACATTCGTGGCCTTCGTTCTGTGGCTCTTCCTCAGGACCGGATATGGAGTGGAGCCTTCTACCGGAGAGATTTTTGCCGAGCCTTTCAAGTACCTGCACAATATGCTGCATACATGGTGGATAGCTGGAGCTTTTCTGCTCGGTGTCGTGCTTGTGCTTGTCGGTCTGGCCCGACATTTCCTCGGTAAGGGTGTCAAGCAGAACTTTTACATAGTAGGTGCGGGAGTCTTGCTGGCAGTCTGGGCAATATTGCTGTGCGCCGGCTTCAACGACACCGCCTATTACGTATCGACCGTAGATGTACAGGATTCTCTGACTCTCTACAACAGTTCGTCCAGCCTCTTCACACTTAAAGTCATGGCGTGGGTGTCCATAGCGATACCTTTCGTGATAGCCTACATCGTATGGATGTGGCGTAAGATGAGGTAAAGACAGAAAGATAGGCATAAGGCATAATAAAATCCCGGTCACATCAGATGCGGCCGGGATTCTTCTGTATATTCAGATAGATTACTGAACGTTCAGTTTGGTGGTGATGGTCTCTGTCGATTCGTCGCTGTATGTGGCGATGGCCTGAACGGTGTGCTCACCTGCTGTCAGGACAATGGTAGGATTCGTAGTGATGTCCTGCTCTTGTCCGTCAAAGTACCATACTGTCTGGACGGGAGTCATATTGCTGACTGTGAGGGCAAATTCAAATGTATCTCCGGCACTGTAGGTGTCGTCTCTGTCTATGGCGTTGACTCCGAAGTCGATGAATTCATCGATTACTGTTCCTCCTGACAGATTGATAAGCATGAGAGTTGCATTGCTGCCATTGTCCGAGATGTTGGTGAGATTGAATCCTGTGGGATTTCCACTCCAATCTTCAGCGGCAGGGGTACTGGTAGAGGAAAACTCTCTATTGTTGGTGCTGCCAGGATAAAGTTTATCGCTATTGTACGAGGCCCATTTGTTGCCGCTGGACTCAATCAGGTCGTAACATTCGTGATTCTCGTAGTTATTGACTTCATTTCTCTCCCATCTGCTCAGGTATTGGGCACTGCGGTCTACATGATAGATCGCCACTCCGGTGCCGCCTACGTATTGGTCCCAGCCTGTGCCGTCCCTGTATTCGTATACGTAGAATTCTCCGTCTGTGGCGGTTGGAGTTGTATATGCCTCGTTCTCATGTACTGGCTTTAGAGTTTTAGTACCGGACTCTTCCCATTCTGTAAGATCCAGCCAGCCAAGCATAGAGCGTTCAAAGCCGCTCAGGTAGGGCGGTGTGCAGCCGTCATTGTTGTAGGAACCCCTGGCCATGAGTGACAGGGTACCGGGTCCGGCTGCGTTGCCGTTTTCCTCATAATCGGCATCGTAAAAGTCCGGCAGACCGATTACGTGTCCGAACTCATGCGTGAAGGTTCCTATACCTGCCATAGTGCTGCCGGTGCCTCTGTATTCAGAAGTACATGCGTAAGACGTATTGAGACTTACGCCGTCGCAAGTAATAGTTCCTACGTACTGTGTATAAAGCTGCCATTGGTGCGGCCAGATGCAGTCATCTCCACCACCTTCTGCGGCGTTATGTCCGGCGAAGTAGAAAAAGATGTTGTCAACAGTCCCATTGCCGTCCTGATCATAGATGCTGAAATCTATTTGGCTATCAGCCAGTCTGCAGGCTTCAGCCAGAAGTCTGGATGCTGCTGTGGAACCTCTGTCATTACCGTATTCAGCATGGTTGCCGCTGACTTTTATAGGGCCTACTATGTCAAAGGTCGGATCAAAACGACCTCCGGAATTTTGATAGTAGTAGTCATACGATGATCCGGTACCTCCATTGTCAGAGTATCCTTCCTCATTGAGAAGACGACGGAACTGTTCATTGGGGTTGTCAATGGTAAATTCCAGGTCAGCAAATTCTATAAGCATTACAAGGAACCGATGTTCTCCAGTCGCTAAGTCCGGGTTGCCTATTCTGGCAATGCTTTGACGTTTGATCTTGGCTGCGGCTATGGCTGCCTGAGGAGGGCGTACTGTATTGCCTGATGATGCGAAAGAAGCTAACGAATTTGAGGAGACCCGGGTTTTTGACAGGCTCTTGGTCCCGTCTGAATTGAAAGATGCCAGATAGTAGAATCCGTCCTGCCCTTTTTCTACGAGGCGGCCGCCTGCGGTAGTCCAGTTCAGAAATTCGTCACCGTGTATCTGGATAGTCAGGGTAGTGCCGTCCGGCTGGGTGATAGTGATGGGGTAAGGGTATGCCCTAACGGCGTATGCTGCGGTCGCGGCGCAGGCCAGAAGACCGAATGCAAGCAGTATTTTTGTAAAAAATTTATTGCTCATGGGTTGTTATTCTTTTGAAATGATTATACCAAATCTGTTAGTAGGCTCATACATCCAGATCTTGTTTCCATCCACTTTCTCCACGTTGATGGTGTAGAAGAAATTGGTGTTAAGTTCCGTGGTGACATTCTGCTGCAGTCCGATAGACAGTGAGGATCCTTCCTCAATATTGGAGGGAAGACTCTTTACGTTGATGAATAAAGGCGGATTGGTGGATATGAGCTTGTAGTCAGTATTGCCATTGGCATAAGTGCGGACTGCGTGTTGATGCGAGAACTCCTGGTATATGAAGCTATCAAAAGCCTGCCCGTAAAGTCCGGGCTCAGTATACTCCATGAATTCACTGAGATACAGGTCTTCACCGGCAGCCTGGGTTACGACAAGGGTATCCCGTGTATTCAGACAGGTGAAAACAATATTGCCTGTACGCGGCGCGGCAGTGTTTGTGTACTCCTCGTAAAGGAAAGTAAGAGTACCGCTCTGGTAGGAGTCCTGATCAGGGTCTACGGAGATCCAGTTGGGAGTGTTGACAGTAAAGTCTGCGTTGCTTGTTACATCAACAGTGAAGCTGCCGCTGGCGGCCTCTACTGTCTGTTCATTGATGGACAGACTTATGGAGCCCATATCCGTCTTTGTATCATCCTTGCAGGAAGCAAGTGTGAATGCGGATGCGGCTGCAATCATTAACAGGTAGATTGGTTTGTTGTTCATCAGGTTGCAAATAATTATTAGTGATTATCGTGTTATTTTACAGTAGGGACGAGGTTACGGTCACCGTAGCCGTTATCTACTCTCGCGCAGGCAGGCCAGAACTTGTTGTCGCGGATCCACTCAAGGGGATAGGCGGCTTCCTCGCGGGGGTAGGGATGGCTCCAGGAGTCGGAGCATACCTCCTCGGCGGTGTGGGGTGCCATCTTCACGACGTTGTCGGTCTTGTCGGCCTTGCCTTCCTTGATGGCCTCGCACTCTCTCTTGATGCTGATCATGGCGTCCACGAAGCGGTCGAGTTCCTCGAGGGACTCACTTTCGGTAGGCTCCACCATCAGTGTCTCGTGTACGGGGAAGGAGAGTGTGGGAGCATGGAAGCCGTAGTCCATCAGGCGTTTTGCGATATCGGTGGCGTCCACTCCGTAGTCAGCCTTGAAGTTCTGCAGGTCTACGATGCACTCGTGGGCTACGCGTCCGGTGACTCCGGTGTAGTAGATGTTGAACTCCTTGGACAGGCGGGAAGCCAGATAGTTGGCGTTCACTATGGCCATCTCGGTAGCCTTGCGCAGTCCGTCAGGACCGAGCAGCTTGATGTAGGCGTGGGTGATGGGGGCGAGCAGGGGGCTGCCGTAAGGAGCCGATGCCACTGCTGTCACACCGTGACCGCCGCACTGGGGCATTACGGGATGTCCGGGCACATAGGGTGAGAGGTGGGCCGATACGCAGATGGCGCCTACTCCGGGACCGCCGCCGCCGTGAGGCATCGCGAAGGTCTTGTGCAGGTTGAGGTGGCATACGTCGGCTCCGATGAAGCCGGGGTTGGTGATGCCGACCTGACCGTTCATGTTGGCTCCGTCCATGTAGACCTGGCCTCCGTTCTCATGTATGATATTGCAGATCTCGCGGATCTTGACCTCGAATACTCCATGGGTCGAAGGATAGGTGATCATGATGCCGGCGAGGCTGTCCTTGTTGGCCTCGGCCTTCTGGCGCAGCTCGTCCACGTTGATGTTGCCGTGCTCGTCGCAGCCTACCAGGACGATGTTGAATCCGGCCATGGCGGCGCTGGCGGGATTGGTTCCGTGAGCCGATGTGGGGATGATGACGGTGTTGCGCGCGCCCTGGCCCTGTGCCTCGAGGTAGCGGCGGATGGTCATCAGGCCTGCGTACTCTCCTGCGGCACCGGAGTTGGGCTGGAGGGAGCAGCGGTCAAAACCTGTGATGACGCAGAGGTCATGCTCAAGCTCGGATAGGATCTGGTTGTATCCCTCGGTCTGCCATGTGGGTGCGAATGGATGCACGTCGGTGAGCTCGCTCCAGCTAAGGGGCAGCATCTCGACTGCGGCGTTGAGCTTCATGGTGCATGAGCCTAAGGGTATCATGGAATGGGTAAGGGATATGTCCTTGCGCTCGAGTTTCTTGATGTAGCGCATCATCTCCGTCTCGGAGTGGTAGCGGTTGAAGACGCTCTCGGTGAGGATGGCGCTCTCCCTCTTCATGGGCACGGGGTATTCCGCTCCGCGCGCGCACTCGGCTGCCACACCGAATATGCCGGCTATCTTTACGGCCTCGGCGCAGTCGGAGAGCTCGTCGAAGGATATCTGGACGGTCTGGTCATCGGGATAGTAGAAGTTGATGCCTGCTGCCTCGGCCTTCTCGCGGATCTCGCCCGCGTTTACGTCCAGCACGCGGATGGTGTCGAAGAAGTCCTCATTGGCAAGGGTGTATCCTCCTTTGCGCAGTATATCGGCCATTGCGTGGGCATAGTTGAAGGCGTTCATCGCGATCCCGCGGATGCCCTCGGGACCGTGGTATGCGGCGTACATGCCGGACATCACTGCCATCAGGGCTGTGGCGGTGCAGATGTTGGAAGTGGCCTTCTCCCTCTTGATGTGCTGCTCGCGGGTCTGGAGGGCAAGGCGGAAGGCAGGTTTGCCGAGACGGTCTACGGACACGCCTATGATGCGGCCTGGAATATTTCTCTTATACTGGTCGCGGGTGGCCATCCAGCCCGCTGTAGGTCCGCCGTAGCCCATGCCGAGTCCGAATCTCTGGGCTGTTCCGACAGCTACGTCGGCTCCCCATGCTGCGGGCTCCTTCATGATAGCGAGGGCGAGGAGGTCGCAGTGTGCTGCCACGAGCATTCCGGCCTTGTGTGCGGCCTCGCAGAATGCGGTGTAGTCACGTACCTCGCCGTCTGCGGCGGGATACTGGAGCAGGGCTCCGTAGCACTCAGGATCGAATCCGGCAGAGAGTACTTCCTTGTAGTCGCCGACAACGACCTTGATATCCAGGCCTTTGGCTCTTGTCTTAACGACTGAGAGCACCTGGGGGAATACGTTTTTGTCCACGAAGAACGTGTTTTTTCCGGCTTTCACGGCATCGCGGGGACGGAGCTCGTGGATCATCCTCATGGCCTCACCTGCTGCGGTGGCGTCGTCCAGCATGGAGCAGTTGGACATGGGGAAACCGGTCAGGGAGGATATCATGGTCTGGAAGTTGATGAGCGCCTCCAGACGTCCCTGCGAGATCTCGGCCTGATAGGGAGTGTAGGATGTGTACCAGGAAGGGTTCTCGAAAATGTTGCGGGTGATTACCGGCAGGGATGCGGTGCCGTAGAATCCGAGACCTATCATGGATCTGAACTTCTTATTTTTTGAAGCAATATCTTTCAGACGTCCCAGATAGGCGTGCTCGGATACGTGCCCGTCCAGTTTGAGGGGCTCTTGGAGCAGAATATCTGCGGGAATGGTCTGCTTGATGAGCTCATCGATGGAGCTCACTCCGATGACATCCAGCATATGCTTGATCTGAGACTGTCTCGGACCATTGTGTCTGTCTACAAAATTGAGTGGCATGGTATATTTTACTTTTGTTGATATCTAACGAACCCCAAAAGTAAAAATTTTTTTTATTACTTCCACCTTTCCAGGTCAAATCTGATGTAAATAAATAGCAGAATTGTAAAAGTTAAAAACGATGATCCGCCGTAACTAATTAATGGTAAGGGGATTCCTACGACGGGCATAATGCCTGTCGTCATGCCAATGTTGACGAATACATGCATGAACAGGTAAGAGGCCACGCAATATCCGTAGACCCTTATGCTCCTGTCTTTCTGTCGCTCCGCTGTTGTGACTATGCGCATGATCAGGATGAGGAATACGGCCAGGACCGCAATGCTGCCGACAAAGCCCCATTCCTCGCCGATGGTACAGAAGATGAAGTCCGTGCTCTGTTCCGGTACGAAATTGAACTTGGTCTGCGTGCCTTGCAGGAAGCCCTTGCCGGTAAGTCCTCCTGAGCCGATGGCAATCCTGGACTGGTTGACGTTGTAGCCTGCTCCCATCGGATCTTCGGATATGCCCAGCAGGTTCTCGATGCGGTCGCGGTGATGAGGCTTGAGAACGTTGTGGAATATGAAGTCTACTGAGAATATCAGGGCGATAGATACCGTGGGGATGAGGAGGTACCTTGCCCAGCCGCGGATGTTTCTCCGGATGCATATGACGGATATGACGGCGGCTGCGAGGACCATGATCCCCAGAATCCAGTATTCGGGAGCGGGAAGATGCAGTCTTGCGACGGATTCAACCCTGAGAAGGCGGGGAATAAACGCGGCTGCCGCTATGGAGGCCGCAGATATAAGCGCAGTCCGTATCGGATGCCTGGAGGCCATGACTAATGTGGCGCATGTTATACCGGCGGTGATGAGCAGGGAGACAGACGGAGAGAACCTCAGGGTCATCAGGAACAGCAGTATTGCAAGTCCTGCGAATCCTAGAAACTTCCCGGGAAGTCCTTCCCGGTAGAGCATGAAGGCCAGGGAACAGTATACCAGTACTGTACCAACGTCAGGCTCCAGGACTATGAGTCCGACCGGGATAGCGATCACGGCCGCAACTTTTAGAAAGTCCTGTGTGTTCGCGAGTTTGAATCCGTAGCCTCCCATAATCCTGGAAAGACATAGGGCCGTGGCTATCTTGGAGAACTCAGACGGCTGGATGGCAAAGCCTCCGGGCAGGGTCAGCCATGACCGGGAACCGTTGACTTCGTGCCCGAACAGCAGTACAGCCGTAAGCAGCAGTACGGACAGCCCGTAAAGCGGCCACGAGACAGTCCGCCAGAAACGGCTGCCGGGTACGAATATGATGACAAAGGCGGTCACGGCGGCTATTCCAATCCACATCAGCTGGTTGCCGCTTCGGGTGGCCAGGGAGAATATGCCTTCCCCGCCCTCGCTGTATGTGGAGGCATATATGTTGAGCCATCCGAATACTGCCAGAAGTATGTAGCACAGAATCAGTGTCCAGTCCAGTTTGGCGTATATGGTTCTTCCGGGGCTCATCATTTGTCTTTTTTAGGGGGTACGTAGTCGGGACTCGCCGGTACTTTATGGAGCAGGCTGGTGTTGACCATCTTGTCCTCCAGCCATTTGCGTTCCGGAGAAATCTCTCCGGCCAGGTACTTCTCCACCATGAGGGAGGCTATGGGAGCAGCCCATGTGGCTCCGTAACCGGCATTTTCGATGTAGACGGCTATGGCAATCTGTGGATTCTCCCTGGGGGCGAAACAAACGAAAACGGCGTGCTCGTCCCCGTGCGGATTCTCGGCGGTGCCGGTCTTGCCGCAGATGTCCAGGCTGTCCACTGCCGCTATTGTGGCAGTTGCTCCGCGTCCCGGAGGAGCGTTGACAGCCTTATACATACCTTCCACGACATCCTCGAAGTAGCAGGTGTCTATCATGGTGTAATGCTTCTCGCGGAACTTCCGGTCAATGGAATCGTTGTCATGCTGCCTTACTATGTGTGGGATATAATAGTAGCCACGGTTGGCGATGGTGGCTGCCAGATTGGCCAGATGCAGAGGAGTGCATCCAAGTTCGCCCTGCCCTATGGACAGTGAGATGACCGACAGTGCTTTCCATCTGTTTTCCCCGTATATGCGGTTGTATGTCGCGGAAGAGGGTACGAATCCGGCAATCTCGGACGGGAAGTCGGAGCCCAGTCTGGTGCCGAAGCCGAAGCTCTGCACGTAATCATGCCAACGGTCAAATGCCTCGGCCTGGGATGAGTATCGAGGGTTCTCGATGATGCTCCGGAGCAGGTAGCAGAAATAGGAGTTGCACGAGGTCATTATGGCTTCCGTGAAGTCTACGGGAGACTTGTGGTCATGGCAGCCTACGTGGATGCCCGGGGCTGTGAATCCCATGTGGCACGGATATTCCGTACGCGTGCTCACTACTCCTTCCTGCAGTCCTATCAAGGCATTCACTAGTTTGAACACCGAGCCCGGAGGCTGAGGGGACATGACAGCGCGGTTGAACATCGGAGTGAAGGGGTCGGCTGCGATCTCGCTGTAATGCTTGTTGATTTCACCCAGAATGGAGACATCGATGCCAGGGGATGACACCATGGACAGAATCTCCCCTGTTGACGGTTCAATCGCGATGACCGAGCCAACTTTGTTGTGCATAAGTTCTTCTCCGTACTTTTGCAGTTCTGCGTCGATTGTGGAGACAACGTCCTTGCCTGCGACTGCCGGCTTGTCCATCTCTCCATCTCTGTATGAGGACTGTATGCGGTTGCTGGCATCACGCAGGTAGATGCTGTAGCCCTTCCTGCCTCTGAGCATGGACTCGCAGGTCTGTTCCAGCCCGGTCCGTCCGATATAGTCACCGGCCTCGTATTCGGGGTGTTTATCCAAAAACTCCCGGTCGACCTCGGTCACGTAGCCAAGCAGGTTGCCTCCGGCGTTGTACGGGTACATCCTGATGGTGCGAGGGATGCCGTAGAACTCGGGGAATTTGTGCCTGACATCTATGAAACGGCTGTACTGTTCCGGGGATACCTGGGAGAGAAATGTGACGGCCCGGAAGCCTATTCTGCTCCGGTATGTGCGATATTCTTCGAATTTATCCCTTACGTATTCAGGAGTGATGTCGAGCGCTGCGCACAGGATTGTCGTGTCGAAGTCCTTTATGTAGCGCGGAGTGACAAGTATGTCATAGCTGTTCTTGTTGCCTACAAGCACTTTCCCGTTGCGGTCCAGTATGAGGCCCCTCGCCGGGTATCTTGTCTGGTAGTAGAGGGCGTTGTTGCGGGCGCTGACCTTGAAGCTGTTGTCCAGCAACTGAAGTCGGAAAAGCTGGCCGGCCAGGATCAGAAAGGCTATGACCAGCCCCGCTTTAAGGTACAGTGTCCTGTGTCTGTCTCCTCCCTCCATTCCTGTCATCTTTTTCTGTTGTCATTGCTGACGGCGAACAGCATGGTCATAAGTGTGGTGTTTACAGCCAATGATGCGCACAATCTGAGAATGCATTGCCAGAAAGGCCTGAATCCAGCGCAGTCCAGAAGAATATATGTCAATAGGAATATCAGGCACATCACTGCGGAGTAGATTGCGAATTGTCTTATCCCCAGGTCTTCCATGGAGCCTTTCCCGTCTTTGGAAGACGGGTCTTTCGGGACAATGAGGCCCAGTATGGTCTTCCTCAGCAGGGCTGCTGCGGTAAGTGCCGCTGCGGTGAGTCCCGGTATGCCGTTGCCGAGTATGTCCACCACGAGACCTATGATGAAGGCGGCCAGCATCGCTGGGACTGTCCCGGTCCTGATGGGAAGCATCAGTAGCGGGAAAACGAACAGCGTGATGTTCAGGTATATGCTTAGATTGACATAGTTGTCCAGAACTCCCTGGGCCAGGATGAGCAGGATGCTTATGATTATGTATTTCCACGTGCTTCTCATCGTTCCTCACCTCCTTCATCTGTGTCGCCGATAAGTTCCAGCAGCTGGTCTATGTCCTTGCGGACAGCCACATATACGTGCCTGAGCTTGGAAAAATCCTCGAACAGGCTGACCGTGATATCGTAGTTGATGCCGTCGCGCAGCTCTTTCCCGGATACGGTGCCGACAGGAAGCCCTGCCGGGTATATGAGGGAATAGCCGCTGGAGACAACAGTGTCACCTTCAAATATCTCGGTGTGGACCGGAATGTCGTGCAGTATAACCTCTCCGGGATGCTCCCCGTTCCACTGCAGGACTCCGAAGGTGTTGGATCTCCGGTGTATGGCACTTGCCATATTGTCTATGTCCAGCATCGAGGAGACTTTGGAATATCTTTCCCCGGCACTCAGGACGTATCCGACGATTCCGCGGTCGGTTATCACGCCCATGTCCTCTTTCACACCGTCCCGCCTGCCTTTATTTATTATGATGATGTTGTGCAGGCGGTCCGTGCTGTTGGACACCACTGACGCCGGGATGTAATCGAACAGCAGACTGTCGTCTGTCACAATCGAGTCGGCACAGACTGTCTGCTCCAATGCTGCCCGGAGCCGGTCGTTCTCCATGCGCAGGGCTGTGTTCTCCTGAGCGAGCCGGTTGTTGACTCTTCCCAGGGAGAAATATCCGGTGACGCTGCCCGTAGCCCCGGAGAGGGTATTGGATACGGATGAGGCGGCTTTCATGAACTCTGACCGCTGGACAACACTGCTCCTGGAGACCATAGATATGGCCACGGTCTCCAGAGCAATGAACACGATGCAGTTTATTATATAGATTATATATGCGTTACGGTTATTCATTTACCGCATCAGGAAAGGATATCTGAAGGAGTTCCTCAAAGCAAGACAAGTTCCTCTGGCAACGGCTCTGAGCGGATCCTCGGCTACGTGGAACGGGATGTTGATCTTGTCGTAGAGCCTCTTGTCCAGACCTCTGAGCAGGGCGCCTCCTCCGGTGAGGAATATGCCCCTCTCCACGATGTCCTGGTACAGCTCCGGAGGAGTCTGCTCCAGCACCTGGAGTACGGCGGCCTCTATCTTTGCAAGGGACTTGTCCAGGCAGTGGGCTACCTCCTGGCTGGTGACGGCAATCTCTACGGGGTGAGCCGTCATCAGATTGGGGCCCCTTACGATGAACGGGTCGGGAGTGTTCTCCAGTTCCGGGATGGCCGCGCCGATGCGGATTTTGATCTCCTCGGATGTGAGCTCGCCGACCTTGATGTTGTGCTGCTGGCGCATGTACTGCTGGATGTCCGAGGTGAACACGTCTCCCGCCACTCTTATCGACTGGCTGGTGACTATGCCTCCGAGGGAGATGACCGCAATCTCGGTGGTGCCTCCTCCTATGTCCACCACCATGTTGCCGGTGGGAGCCTCCACGTCCAGACCGATACCCATCGCGGCGGCCATAGGCTCGAATATCATATAGATGTCCCTGCCTCCGGCGTGCTCGGCGGAGTCACGGACGGCCCTTATCTCGACTTCGGTGCTGCCTTTGGGAATGCAGATCACCATCTTGAGGTTGGGCGTGAAGAATGAGCGCTTGTAGTTGATCATCTTGACGAATCCTCTTATCATCTGCTCGGCGGCGTTGAAGTCGGCGATGACTCCGTCGCGCAGGGGGCGCACTGTCTTGATGTTGGGATGGGTCTTCTCGTGCATAAGCCTGGCTTTCTGCCCGAAGGCGATGGGCTTGCCGGTAGTCTGGTCAAATGCGACGATGGAAGGCTCGTCCACTACTACTTTATTGTCAACGAGGATGACGGTGTTGGCTGTGCCGAGATCCATCGCTAGTTCCTGTGTCAGAAAAGAAAATCCCATATCATTCAGTGTTTGAAGTGTCTGTGTCCTGTCATTACCATCGCCATGCCGTGCGCGTTGCAGTAGTCCACGCTCTCGTTGTCGCGGATGGAGCCGCCCGGATGTATGACGGCCCTGATGCCTGCCTTGTCGGCTATCTCCACGCAGTCCGAGAAGGGGAAGAACGCGTCAGAGGCCATAACGGCTCCGTCCAGGCTGAATCCGAAGCTGCGGGCCTTCTCAATGGCCTGTTTCAGGGCGTCGACCCTGGATGTCTGGCCTATGCCGCTGGCAATCATCTTGCGGTCCTTGGCCAGTACTATGGCGTTGGATTTGGAATGCTTTACTATGATGTTGGCGAAGAGCATATCCGCGATCTGCTCCTTCGTAGGCTCCGTCGAGGTCACTGTCCTGAGGTCCTCGGGGCTTTCCTTGAAGGTGTCCCTCTCCTGTACCAGCACGCCGGAGAGCATCGAGCGGAACTTCATGGCTGACGGACGGGCCTGGGCGGTCCTGAGGATGATGCGGTTCTTCTTGCCCTCGAGTATCTGAAGGGCCTCGGGCTCGTAATCGGGAGCGATGACCACCTCGAAGAATATCTTGTGCATCTCCTCGGCAGTGGCCTTGTCCACGGGGCGGTTGGCGGCGATGATGCCTCCGAAAGCCGAGACGGGGTCGGCTGTCAGGGCTGACTCCCAGGCCTCTTTCAGGGTGGCTCCTATGGCGCAGCCGCAGGCGTTGTTGTGCTTGATGACGGCGACAGCGGTCTCCTCGAAGTCCGATATGAGCTCCAGGGCGGCCTCGATGTCCAGCATGTTGTTGTAGGATATCTCCTTGCCGTGCAGCTGCTCTGGCAGGGATGTCTCACTCCCGAAGTACAGGGCTTTCTGGTGGGGGTTCTCCCCGTAGCGCAGGTGAGTGGCGCGGGTCTCGCTGGCGGTGAATGCCGCTATCTGCTCCTTACGGTTGAAATACTGGAAGATGTGTGTGTCGTAGTTGGAGCTCTTCAGGAACGCTTTTGCGGCGAAGGCCCGTCTGTCCTCTATGGACGAGTGCCCTTTCTTCTCCCTGAGCAGGGTGAGCAGGTCGGCGTAGGACTCCTTGCCGGCCACGATGATCACGTCGTTGTAGTTCTTGGCGGCTGCCCTGATGAGGGAGATGCCTCCTATGTCTATCTTCTCGATGATGTCCTCTTCGGAGGCGTCTTTTGCGACATACTCCTCGAACGGATACAGATCCACTATCACAAGGTCGATGCCGGGGATGTCGTATCTCTCTCTCTCGGCGACATCGGACGCCTCTTCGCGGCGGTACAGTATGCCGCCCATGACCTTCGGGTGGAGGGTCTTCACCCTGCCTCCGAATATGGAAGGGTAGCCGGTGATGTCCTCGACTGCCGTAACAGGAATGTTATGACTGCCGAGGTACTGCTGGGTACCCCCTGTGGAGAGTATCTCTACACCGAGGCTAACCAGTTCATTTGCAATGTCTAGGATGAGGTTCTTGTCGTACACTGAGATCAGTGCTTTCTGGATCTGTCTGTCGCTGTTCATATATGCTGGATAACTTTTTTGTTATATAATCGTCGGATGAATCGGAGACAAAATTAGTAATAAATAATTGATAAATTACTACATTTGGGAAAATATTTTGAGCCTGTAAAATGAGAGAAAGATACGTGATAATTCCGGCCGGAGGGACGGGCAGCAGAATGGGAGGAAATATCCCTAAGCAGATGCTGGAACTCAACGGCGTTCCGGTACTGCGCAGGACTCTGGACCTGTTTCTGGACCTGCCGTTCGAGGTGCATGTCATCATCTCCATCAATGCGGCAGTGAAGTCCATGTGGGTGGATTACTGCCGGAAGGAGGGACTGATGCTCAGGTATGTGCTGCTCTCCGGCGGGATGACGCGCTTTCATTCGGTGCGCAAGACCATGAGATATCTTCCGGACGGGGCTCTGGTGGCGGTACACGATGCAGTGCGTCCCCTGCTCAGAAAGGAGGACATCATACGGATGTATGAGGAGGGGGAACAGTATCCCGCCGTGGTGCCGGTGCTGCCGGTAACGGATACCATGAGGACAGTGGCCCCTGACGGGAGCCCCTCCATGGTGGACAGAAGCCGGTACCGTCTGGTGCAGACTCCGCAGGTCTTTCATTCGGAAGTGCTGAAAAGAGCTTATAACACGGCGTACTTGCCTGATTACACCGATGACGCCTCGGTGGTGGAGAGAAGCGGAGTGCCGCTGCGCCTGAGTCAGGGCAGCCGTTTCAATATCAAATTGACAACTCCTGAGGATATGGTTCTGGCAGAGACTATCCTCAGAACCATTTTGTAAAGGTCACGAACCTGGGCTTTCCGTGGAAGTCCTCCAGTACCTCCACGTCACTGAATCCCCGGCTTTCAAAGAGTTCCCGGGACTGCTTTCCATAAGCCTCATTGATCTCGAACCAGCATTTGCCGCCCGTTTTTACTGTCCCGGCGGCCCATCCGGCCAGTGCCTTGTAGAACCGCAGCGGATCGCTGTCCGGGACGAAGAGAGCCTTCTCAGGCTCGTAGTCCAGGACATTGGGGGCCATGTAGGCCTTCTCGCTCTCGCAGACATAGGGGGGATTGGATACCAGGATGTCTATGTCGTCTATCTCCTCCGGCGGGCCTTCAAGGATGTCGGCTTTGAAGAAGACAGGCGGTGCCTGCAGCGGCTGGCGGCCTGCCTCGTCCAGGTATATGCGCTGCCCTCTCGCTACGTTCAGGGCGTCTTCGTCCACGTCGAATGCCAGGACCTGTGCCTTTGGAAAGGCTGCGGCCAGGGTCCATGCTATGCAGCCGCTGCCGGTACAGGCATCCAGTATCCTGAGCTCCTGATAGCCGGACTTGCGCCATTCGTCTATGATGAGCCGGCACATCTGCTCGGTCTCCGGACGCGGAATCAGCACGGCTTCCGAGACGTGGAAGGTGCGGCCGGCGAAAGTCTCCTCCCCGATGACATACTGGACCGGACGGCCTGCCGCCAGTTCCTCCAGCGCACTCTGTATCTTTACGAGGTAAGGCTTGGGTATCACTACGTTGGGTTCGACTGAGTATTCGTATTCGGACAGGCTCAGGAAGTGGGACAGGATCCGGACGGATATGGCTTTGGCCTCACCGGGTGAGTACTGTTCCGCCAGACTTTCAGTAGCTTTTGTGACAAACTCTTTTCTGGTCATATGCTGTTATCTCCCCTCTATCAGTCCGCTCAGAAAATCCTCCATGGTCATGCCGGCCTGACGGACCATCTGGGGCACGAGGCTGGATGCCGTCATGCCTGGATTGGGATTGATTTCCAGTAGGTACGGCTTGTCTTCTCCGCTGAGGATGAAATCCATGCGCACCAGTCCGGAGCATCCCAGCCGATGAAATATTCTCACGGCTTCATCCTGAATGATTCTTGTCTGAGCCTCCGATACCGGGGCGGGACAGATCTCTTTGCTGGCTCCCATGTATTTGGCATCATAGTCAAAGAACTCGTGCCCTGGCCCGGGCACTATCTCGATGAGCGGCAGAGCGTGGACACCATCGGCATCGGCGTAGACACCGCAGTCTATCTCCTTGCCTGTCAGGGCTTTTTCTATGATAAGGGTGTCACTTTCCTTGAATGCCGCATCGATGGCCGCTGCCAGGTCCTCCGTCCTTTTGACCTTCGTGACCCCGAAGCTGGAGCCTCCGCCCGAGGGCTTGACAAATACCGGCAGGCCGAGAGCCGCCGTTATCCGGGTCGCGTCGTATGTGTCGCCCCTGCGCAGCATGACATCGTCGGCCAGATAAGTCCCGGAGTCCCTGAGATAGGTCTTGCAGGCGTATTTGTCGAAAGCGATGGCGGCGCACAGGGAGCCGCAGCCTATGAACGGTATGTCCAGAAGCTCGAAGTAGGCCTGGAGCCTGCCGTTCTCGCCCGGGTCTCCGTGGATGATGATGAACACATTGTCGAAACGGACTCTGTCTCCGTCAATTGTGCAGGAAAAGTCGTTTCTGTCCATAGTGTGTCGCACCTCGCCGCCGTCCGCCGAGGATGTGACTGCCCACCAGCCTTCCCTGCACAGCAGGACCTCGTAGACACGGTATCCCGCATTGCGCAGCCACTGGGCGACTGACTTGCCGCTCTGTTTCGATATCTCCACTTCTGAGGAATATCCTCCGTATACTACTGCGATATTCCGTATTTTACCAGTACTCATAGTATTACATGTTGAAAAATGAGTTGATGTCATCCTCGGTGTCCGTGACGGTGTCGTTGTCGCTGCCGTCGCAGTCCGTGTCGAAATGCACTCCCGGAGGGGCGATGAACCTGTCATCCGGAGTTACTCCAAGTGTGCCGTCATTCATGACTTTCTGCATGAACAGTCCCCAGATGGGCAGGGATGTGTTGGCTCCCTGGCCCAGAGACATGCTCTCGAAATGGACCTGCCGGTCTTCGGCTCCCACCCAGACTCCGGCGGTCAAATGAGGCACGTATCCGATGAACCAGCCGTCTGACTTGTCGTTGGTCGTGCCGGTCTTGCCGGCGATGGGACCTTCCATGCCGTATCGCCAGCGCAAACGGGCTCCCGAGCCTTCATTTACCACGCCTTCCATCAGGTTGACCATCAGGTAAGCCGTAGCCTCGCTGACAGCCTCCTGCTTGCGGGGGCTGAAGGTGCCGAGCACATTGCCCTCGCTGTCCTCTATGCGGGTCACCATCATCGGGTATATGTGGACTCCTCGGCTGGGGTAGGTGTTGTATGCACTGACCATTTCCAGCAGAGTGATGTCGGCCGGACCGAGGCAGAGGGACGGATAAGGGGCCAGGTATGAGGTTATGCCGAGCTTGCGGCACATCTCCACCATGGCCGTGGGACCGAACTGCCGCATCAGGTAGGCCGAGATGTTGTTGCTGCTTCGGGTCAGGCCCCACTTCAAAGTGACTTCCTTGCCGATATACTCCAGACGGTCCTCGCTCTCGGGAGTCCAAGTGGTGTCAGCCAGGACGAATGTCTGGGGAACGTTGAGGACTTTGTCGCAGGGATAGTAGCCCTCCTGCATGGCCAGGGTGTATAGGAATGGCTTGATGGTGGAGCCTACCTGACGCTTGCCCTGGCGGGCGTTGTCGTATTTGAAGTAGCGGTACTCAGGACCTCCGATATAGGCTTTGATGTGTCCTGTCGTGGGCTCCATCGCCACGAACGAGGCGCGGAGGATGGACTTGTAGTACCGTATGGAGTCGTCAGGTGTCATGACGGTGTCTATGTATCCGTTCTTGTTCCAGGAGAAGACACGCATTTCGGTTTTTTCGTTGAAGGCTTTCACTATCTCCTTTTCCGATGCGCCGGCGCTTTTCATATTGCGGTATCTGTCGCTCCACCTGCGGGCTTGTTCCATGACGGTACGTCTGAGGTTTGCGGGCACCTCTTTGGCGAAGGGCCTGTGCGGGTTGTCCTTAAGATCCTTAAAGAATGCCGGCTGGAGGTCTTTGCTCAGATGCTGGACTACGGCTTCCTCCGCATATTTCTGCATCCTGGAGTTGACGGTGGTGTAGATGGTCAGTCCGTCCTTGTCCAGGCTGTAGCGGGTACCGTCGGGCTTGAGTGTCTTGTTGATCCAGCCGTACAGGGGATCGTTCTCCCACAGGTCCAGATCCGCGAGATAGTCCTCCTCGAAGTAGTAGTCGCCCCTCTCCGGCTCGGACGCGCTCATGTATTTGCGCAGCATGTCCCTGAAATAGGGGGCCTTGCTGGTGTTGTGGTCCTGCTGTCTGTAGTCCAGGACTATCGGCAGGAGCATCAGGGAGTCGGCCTCGGCCTGGGAGATGTAGCCGTACTTGCCCATCTGGCTGATGACGTGGTTGCGCCGCGTGACGGACTTGTCGTAGTTGAGCACCGGGTTGTAGCGGGTGGGCTTGTTGACCGCGCCCACCAGTGTCGCGCTCTCCTGCAGGTTGAGGTCTATGGGCTCCTTATTAAAAAAGGTATTGGACGCCGCCTTGATGCCGTAGGAGTTGCTGCCGAAGAATATGGCGTTCATGTACATGGCCATGATCTCGTCCTTGGTGTAGTTGCGCTCCAGCTTGACAGCGGTGATCCATTCCTTGAATTTGCTGACTACCAGCTTGAACACTGCCTCTCCGGGGAATTTGCCGGTGGCCTCTTCCCTAGGGAAAAGGGTCTTGGCCAGCTGCTGTGTGATGGTGCTGCCTCCTCCACCCGAGCCGGCGTCTCCCAGCAGTATCGACTTGACGGCCACCCTGGCCAGGCTGCGGAAGTCTATGCCGCAGTGCTGGTAGAAACGTGCGTCCTCAGTGGCCACGGCTGCCTCCACCAGATAGGGGGACAGGTCGTCAAAGCCCACGTGGGTACGGTTCTCGATATGATACGTGCCTATCAGCTCGCCGTCCTCGGATATGAGTTCGGTGGCCAGATAGGTCTTCGGGTTCTCCAGCTCCTCGAAGGACGGAATCTCTGCAAAGATGCCCACTCCTGTGATGAAAAGCACCAGAATGCCTATGGGAATGAATACTACACACCAGATTGCGGTTATGAGTCTGCGTTTGGTTTTTTCTTTCATTTCTGTAAAATAAACATCGCGAAGTTAGAAAAAATTTGGTTTTTATCTTACTTTATCCTTTACTTTGCAACTTCATTCAATTGGTATATATGGAGAATTTGGTAATCGTGGAGTCTCCCGCCAAGGCGAAGACCATCGAAAAAATATTGGGAAAGGATTATACAGTGCGTTCCAGTTTCGGCCATATAAGGGATCTGGCCAAGAAGAATCTAGGTATAGACATCGAGCACGGCTTCACTCCTCAGTACGAGGTGTCGCCGGACAAGAAAAAAGTCGTGGCAGATCTCAAGTCGGCATCCGACAAGGCGGCGGTGGTATGGCTTGCATCCGATGAGGACCGTGAGGGAGAGGCCATCGCATGGCATCTGAGGGAGACGCTGGCTCTGGATCCGGCACGTACCCGCCGCATAGTCTTCCATGAGATCACCAAGGACGCTATTCTGAACGCCATAAAGACTCCGAGGGACGTGGACATGAACCTGGTGATGGCCCAGCAGGCCCGCAGGGTGCTGGACCGTCTGGTGGGTTTCGAGCTCTCGCCCATTCTCTGGAAGAAGATAAAGCCGTCGCTCTCGGCCGGCCGCGTGCAGTCGGTGGCCCTCCGCCTGATAGTGGAGCGGGAGCGGGAGATCAACGCATTTGATTCCAGGCCGTACTTCCGGGTAGAAGGCGTGTTTGTGCCGGAGAAGCTTAAAGGCGGCAGGAGCTCTGCCAATAAAGTCACAGGAGTGCTGGACCGCAGATTTGACTCGCAGCAGGAGGCCGAGGCTTTCCTCGAGAGCTGCCGGGGCTGTGTGTTTACCGTAGGCTCGGTGGAGAAGAAGGAGGTCTCCAGGTGTCCGGCACCCCCGTTCACTACCTCGTCCCTCCAGCAGGAGGCCGCCCGCAAGTGCGGATTCTCGGTCAGCCAGACGATGTCCATCGCACAGCATCTGTACGAGTCCGGACTGATTACCTACATGCGTACCGACTCCACCACACTGTCGAAGGAGGCGATAGGTGCTGCTAAGACGTGGATTACGGATAATATGGGAGCAGAGTATCACAAGGCCCGCCAGTATAAGACCAAGGTGAAGGGAGCGCAGGAGGCTCACGAGGCTATCCGTCCCACTTATATTGCAAATACGGAGATTGAGGGGACTGCCGCTGAGAAGAGGCTCTACAGTCTGATCTGGAAGAGGACTGTGGCCTCGCAGATGGCGGATGCCCGTCTGGAGAAGACGGATATAACCGTAGTCGGAGACAGGATTAAGGAGCATTTCGATGTGACCGGCTCGACCGTGCTGTTTGACGGCTTCCTTAAATTATATATTGAGTCATCCGACGATGACGCTCCTTCGGGGGACGAGGAGAGGATGCTCCCTCCCATGGCCGTCGGAGATGTCATGCTGAGGGACACGATAACCGCCATGCAGAAGTACACCGTACATCCTCCCAGGTATTCCGAGGCCTCGCTCGTCAAGAAGATGGAGGAGCTGGGCATAGGCCGTCCCTCCACGTATGCGCCGACTATATCCACTCTTCATCAGAGAGGCTACATCCTGAGGCAGGACCGCAAGGGCGAGGAGAGGACAGTGACGGTGCTTACCTTGAAGGGAGACGATATCGCGCGCTCGGGCAAGAAGGAGACGACCGGCTCGGAGAAAGGCCGTCTGTGTCCTCAGGACATAGGCGTGATGGTCACGGACTTCCTGGAGAAGGCGTTCCCGTCCATCATGGACTATGGCTTTACCGCCAGGGTCGAGGCGGACTTCGACAAGGTGGCTGCCGGAAAGCTGGTGTGGAACAAGATAGTGGCGGACTTCTACAGGCCTTTCCACGAGAAGGTGGAGGAGACCATAAGCGAGAGCGCTCCTGTGAAGACCCGCAAGGTGCTCGGAACCGATCCGGCCACGGGCAAGACGGTGATAGCCCGTATGGGACGTTACGGCTCGGTGGTGCAGATAGGGGAGGATGACGATCCCCAGAAACGTATTACCGGTCTGGACAAAGGCATGCTGATAGAGTCGGTGACTCTGGAAGATGCCCTGCGCCTGTTCGTTCTGCCCCGTACTCTGGGAGAGATCGACGGCAAGGAGGTGACCTGCTCCAAGGGCAAGTTCGGTCCCTATGTCAAGTATGACGGTAAGTTCGTATCCCTGAAGAAGGGCATGGACCCGTACACGATAACCCTGGAAGAGGCCCGCAAGCTGATATCCGATCATGAGGAGCAGCAGAAGAACCGTAACATCAAGGCTTTCCCCGAAGCCGACATAGAGGTGCTCAACGGACGTTTCGGCCCTTACATCAAGCATTCGGGTGCCAACTATAAGATACCGAAAGGTACTGACCCCGGGGCTCTGACCGAGGAGCAGTGTCGGGAGATAATAGAGAAATCCAAGAAAGAATAAGAGTCATGAAGTATCAATTGGACAGAATAGACCAGAGAATCCTTTCCTTTCTGGTCAAGAATGCCAGGATGCCGTTTCTGGAGATAGCCCGTGAGTGCGGTGTCTCCGGTGCGGCCATCCATCAGCGGGTCAAGAAGATGGAGAACATGGGCATCATCACCGGCTCCCGTCTTCTGGTGAAGCCTCAGGCCCTGGGGCTCAATGTCTGCGCCTTCGTGGGGGTCTCGCTCTCGGAGACCAACAAGTACAACGAGGTGATAAAGGCCCTCAAGCAGATACCTGAGGTGGTGGAGTGTCACTTCGTCACCGGCAAGCATGCCCTGCTGATCAAGCTCTACTGCACTGACCACGACCACCTGATGCGCATCCTCGTCCACACCATTCAGAACATCCCTTATATCCAGAATACGGATACGATGATATCCCTGGACCAGGCCATTGAGCGTCAGATCTGGGTTGCTGACGTTCCCGTCAAGGAATGAACCCTTGCTGTTCAGAGTTGTTGAATCCAGGGGCCGAAGTTCTCGTTGTAGTTGAAGTCTATCTCGAAGTCGACCGGACCGTCAGAGTCCGCACCGTAATTGTGAAAGAATACCGGGAAGGTGTGGCCGTCGGAGCGTAGCCAGAACTCATTGCCCCGGTAATGGTCCAGCCTGTGTGTCCAGCCGTAGCGTCCTATGGTCATATAAAGTCTGCCGTTTTTCAGAGTCACTTCTGCGTCTCCGAAGGGGACCGGTTTGGTGTATTTCCCCACTAGCCTCGCGAAGTCCGGAGTCTCGCTGCTGCGTCTGATAGTACACGGTACTGCTCTCCGGCGTGGCTTTTTCCTGTCCTTGTACCATTGCGCAAGGCCCTCCGTGCTCCAGTCCTTGACGATGCCGTCCTGAAGATAAAGGTCTATGATGTAGCGCATCAGACCCAGGCGGGCGTATTCGGACACCTCGGAGTTGCACAGCAGGGCTATGCCCAGATCCAGCTCGGGGACGAAACCGCATACCCCGGTGAAGCCCCATGTGGTGCCGGTATGGTATATGACCTTGTATCTGTCATTCTGCTCCACATACCAGCAGTAGCCGTAGTCGCGGGTCATTGTCGTGTCGGTCTTGACATGAACAGCTCCCGTATGCAGGAAATCCATCTGCCGCCCGGATATGACCTGGACAGTGTCGTAATACGGGTAGAACCGGAATTCCAGCGCCTCGCGGAAACCGTTGTCGGGGAAATATGCGTTCAGGGCGTTCATGTCAGCCGGGAAAGAGGAGTGCCACGAGCTGTCCGGGGTGATGAGCCGGGCGACTTTTCCGTTGTCGAGGTGGAAGCGCACCCATTTGGCCATGTCCTCGGCGGTGGAGCTTATGCTTCCTGCCGGACCTATTACGTCCACCCAGTGCAGGGCTCTTTCCTCCCCGTGCAGTGGCGTGACGTAGATGGAGCCTTTGTTGTATCCGAAGTAGTGCGCCGTGGAGGCTCTCTTGCCGGCGGCTTTGTAGCCCTCTGAGCCGGGTACGGAGGAGCTCATGTCCAGGGGCTTGAAGATTCTCTCCCTGATATTGTCCTCCCATGACCTGCCTGTCACGGTCTCTATGATGCGGGCCGCGATGATGAATGTGATGTTGTTGTAGGCAAAGTGCTCGCGGAATGGATAGACGGGCTCTATATACCGGAACATCCGGTAGACGTCGTCCCGGCTGTAGCCCAGATTGGGTATGTAGGTGCCGGCCTGTGCTACCAGGCCTGTAGAGTGTGTGAGCAGGTCGTGTACCTGCATTACGGCCTCCACGCTGTCATCATACCAGTCAAAGTCCTGCATGATGTGCTTTACGGTATCGTCCCAGGACAGCAGCCCCTCGTCCACTAAGGAAGCTATGACTGTGGCTGTGAAGGCCTTGGTCATGGAGCCGATATGGAAGAGCGTGGAAGGAGTGATCGGGTCGCCGCCGCCCTTTTCCTTTACTCCGAAACCCTGCATCAGGACTGTGGAATCCCCGTGAATCACCGCCAGCGACATGCCCGGAATCTTCCATTGCAGTCTTACTTTTTCAGCGTAGGCGGCGATGTCAGCGGTCCGGGTGGAAACGGTTGTGCCGGATACCTGTGCCGTGGCGGACAGTGACAGCAGCATGAAGACTGCGGATATGACTACGGACTTTCTCATCGGCTTTCCTTGAACAGACTGCGGCACAGTCCTGCAATATCTTTAACCTCTATTACGCGTATTCCGTGCGGTTTGTCGCGCAGGTCGTCGGACAGACTGTAGGAAGATATGTATATCTCCTTGTAACCCAGGCGGGCGGCTTCCGCTATGCGGGCCTCGATACGGCCTACGGGACGGATCTCTCCGCTAAGGCCTACTTCCGCGGCGAAACAGGAGCCCTGGCTGACGGCCAGATCGAAATTGGAGGAGAGTATGGCCACCACAACCGCCAGATCGCAGGCCGTGTCGCTTATCCTCATGCCTCCGGCCACGTTGAGGAACACGTCCTTGGCCGAGAGCTTGAAGCCGGCTCTCTTCTCGAGTACGGCCAGCAGCATGTTGAGTCTGCGGACATCGTAGCCGGTGGCCGATCTCTGCGGCATTCCGTAGACAGCGGAGGATACCAGGGCCTGTATCTCTATCATGAAGGGTCTGGAGCCGTCTACGATACTGCCTACGGCCACTCCACTGAGTGTGCTGTCGTGCATGGGAGTGAGAATCTCCGAAGGATTCTCCACCTCCCGCAGTCCAGTGCCTGTCATCTCGAAGATGGCCAGCTCATCGGTGGAGCCGAAACGGTTCTTGATGCTGCGCAGGATGCGGTGCGAATGACGTATGTCGCCTTCGAACTGCAGGACGACATCCACTATATGCTCCAGCACTTTCGGTCCGGCGATAGAGCCGTCCTTGGTGATGTGCCCGATGAGTATGACAGGGATGTTGCTTTCCTTTGCGAAACGCAGCAGGCGGGCCGCGCATTCCCTTATCTGTGTGACAGAACTGGCTGCCGACTCCACGCTGTCAGTATATATCGTCTGAATTGAGTCCACGACGAGCAGGTCAGGTGTGAGCTCCTGCGCGTATTTGACAATATTGTCCACGAGAGTCTCGCCCAGTACGGTACAGTTGTCCTCCATGTCCCCGTCCTCCTTGCGGAGCAGTCTCATGGCTCTCAGCTTTATCTGACGCGGGGACTCCTCTCCGGAGACATAGAGGGTGCGCAGTCCTTTGCACCGGAGCGGTATCTGCAGTGCCAGGGTGGATTTGCCGATACCCGGCTCGCCTCCCAGCAGAATCATGGAGCCGGGGACAATGCCGCCTCCCAGCACCCGTTCCACTTCCCGGTTGCCGACCAGTATCCTGCTGTCCTCTGATATCGGTATCTCCTTTAGAGAGATTGGCTTTGGACTGCTCAGGCCCACAAGAGACCTGTCCCGGGAGGATGACGTTTTCTCCCGGGGGGCCTCCTTGATGGTATTCCATTCTCCGCAGGCCGGACATCTGCCCATCCATTTGGAGGTTTCGTTACCGCAGGCGGTGCAGTACCATACCGTCTTGACTTTCGGGGGCATGGACTAACCTGCGTAAGGAATGAAATCCGTAGTAAGTGAATACTCGGCCTTGCCGTCGGTCAGTGCCGAGAACACATCAAGTATCAGCTGTTTTATCGCGGGGAAATTCTCGGGAGTCACGGTATCCGCCAACTCCAGTCCGGCATTTTCCAGCAGGGCTGAGAACGTCTCGTATGTGAGGGAGTTGAGCAGTCCGGTCAGGGTCTCCACTGCGGGGGCCAGCATCTCCATGTACGGGGCTGCGGTATTCTGGTCCGCGGTCAGGGACAGGGAGCTTTCTGAGACGCTGTATGTGAGGGGAAGATCCACGCTCTGCGGATTCTCAACAAGCCCGCTCAGACCGAGCAGTGAGAGTATTTCCATGACGTCCTGCTCGTTTTTGATCTGTTCGGCGATGCCGCTTATGACAGACTGGTCCACGTGTACGTTCAGGGTGGAATTGTCAACAGTGTAGGTAATCGGGACATCAAGACCGTCAATGATGAGGTTCCCGTCCTCGGTCAATATGAGGTCGGCGGAGACTGAGGGGTCTTCATTCAGTCCGTTGTTGATCGCTTCGTTTCCCATTGCCACGATGTCGCTTATGGCAATCTCGCCCAGTTCGGGGGAAATGACGCTCAGGTCAATGCTGGTCAGATCCGGATGCTGGAATGCAAGGGTGACATGGTCGGCGACCCATTCCCCGGTGACACCTGTGGATGCGGGTCCGTTGTTCTTTTCTTTCTCGCAGGAGGCCAGCAGCACGAGTGAGGCCGCGGCCAGGAAAATAAATTTTTTCATGAGTAAATCGATAATTTGGGTTTGTGTTTATTTTGTTTTCTTAAATGTAGTTACTGCTCCGTATGTGGTTGAGGGCATGGCGAGCACGCCCTGGATGACAGGAACCAGGCTTTTGTATTCGTCAAACTGTTCTTCCGTCAAATCTCCAAGAGGAGATCCGGAGTCAGTGTAGTCATCGTAAGTCATATCTCCGGCAGCAGAAAGAAGCATGTCTGTGAAAGGCTCCAGAGCAGTCTTGTCCAGAGTCAGTGTCATGTCTGAGCCGCTGACCGAACAGCCTGCCGGGATATCCAGAGGTGAGACCGGGAATCCAAGTCCGTCAGTGAGTGTCCGGCGCAGGTAGATGTGTAGACTTCCATGCTCCGGATCTGGCCAGTACTGAATGACATCCTGAAACAGTGGCCTGAACTCTTCGCTGATATCTCCGGACCAGGAGATGTTGACATATCCGGTGTTGCTCATTTCTATGTAGTCCAGCGGACTTAGTGCCGTTGTTAGTGAGGCCCGCAGCGCGGTGTTGAGCATTCTCACGGCTGTGTCAAGACTTATCGTAGTATCCCCCAGTGGAATTTCGGATATAAGCGGACACTCGAACGAGAGACTGAGGCTGACAAGCCCGTCCTGTTCGGTAGCCGTTCTCCAGCGTCCTGTCGCTTCAGATGTGCAGATGTCTGTTATGCTCAGAGACATCTTCCCCTTGTTGACGTTGCCGCTCAGTTCTATGTCCCTGTCCTGACCGGAGTATTCTCCGTAGAACGAGTATTTGTCCCGCTCTGTTCTGGAAACTTCGCACGGCAGTGTCAGCCTGTCAAAGCCAAGCAGAAGGCTGTCCAGGGATATGTCGGCGGTGCTTTCGTCCGTGCCGGTTATGCTTACGGATGCTCCTGGCCAGTCTCCCATATTGATAATCACTCCGTTAATCTGTACACTCTGCGGTTCGAGGGAATAATCCCCTTCGACTGCAGTAGCGGGATCTGCCGAGCATCCGGTCACAATGCCGATGCCGGCAAGTGATAGAAAAAGAATATATGCGGCGTTTCTCATATCTCAGTGTCTTTGCAGATGGTGCAATAACTGTTCCATATAGGGGAGGATCATGCTGTCGTCAGGTCTCTGATCTTGCTGTTGAGGGTCTTATTGGCGGTAAGCTCCTCCAGTGGCAAGTGCATCCTGTATCTCCAGTAGTGCTTTGGATTGGCCGGTACATTGATGCGCTCAGAAGCGGGGTCCTGGGCGCGTATGTCTCCGTCTATGGACAGCCAGTCCTGCAATGGCAGTATGGTCAGCATTGACGGACTGGATGTATGCAGCCGTATAATCTTCTCGCAGAGCCAGGGCTCGCAGTAGAATGGAGGCTCTCCGTCCTCATGCAGCACCTCGTGCCAGAATCTTGCGGACACGCTCCTGTCCTCCTCCCACCATGCCCGCAGTGTGCTGGTGTCGTGTGTGCCTGTGGTGCAGACGCACAGATAGGGATAGTGACAAGGATCTCCGAAGGCTTTCTCCGGGTCTTTTGACATACGGAATATCTCCAGGGACAGTATCTTCAGATTACGGATGACTTCCGGCACGCAGTCCGGAATCATACCGAGGTCCTCCGCACAGGTGAGCATGTTGGTGGCGGAAATCAGCACTGGCAGCTTGCGCAGAGCCGACTCACGCCAGAACCCGTTGTGTCTCTTGTAGAAATAATGGTCGTATATCCGGTTGAATATCTCTTTCTGGTCTTCCGGCAGATCCCTGTAGGAATAGGTGAACTGTGCGGATATCCTGGGGTGGAATTTGCCGGGCTGCTGTTCGTCCTCCATGAACAGCAATTCTGAGACAAGGGCCATGAGGCCGTCCTTGATACTGTTCGGCTCCGGCCCGAAATGTTCTTCTATCTTACGCTGGGTGTTGAATTCGGGCTTCAGGGTGAATACCTCGTACTGGTTGCTGTCCAGGTACTTTTCCATCACCGTATCGGTATTGTCTCCGAACATGTCCCTCAGTTGCCAGTATCTGATATATGGCGTGGCGTGGCGGGCATAGTCGAAGTTGAATCCCCAGTCCCGCAGTTCCTCGTAACTCATCGGCAGAGCCGGAGAGAAATGTCCCATAAGGCCCTTGACCTGCGAGGAGGGAATCTCCCAGATACGGAAAAATCCCAGGACATGGTCTATGCGGTAGGCGTCAAAGTATTCGGACATCTTGACGAAACGTTTTTTCCACCAGCTGTACTGTGTCTCTGCCATTTTGTCCCAATTGTAGGTCGGGAATCCCCAGTTCTGTCCGTCAGCCGAGAAATCGTCGGGCGGTGCGCCGGCCTGTGAGCTCATGTTGAACAGCTCCGGAGAGGCCCAGGCGTCCGCACTGTTGCGGGTTATGCCTATGGGAATGTCGCCTTTCAGGGCGATCCCGAGCGAATGCAGGTAATGTACGGCGTCCAGCAGTTGGCGGTGCAGGTGATACTGTACAAACAGATTATAGGATATCTCCGGGTATATGTCGCTGCCCTTAGTGTTGAGGCGGGTTATCAGCTCGGGGGTGCAAATGGACTCGTTACCCCATTTGGAGAAGTCAGCTGTGCCGTATTTGTCCCTGAGAGCGCAGAAAGAGCAGTAGGGCAGAAGCCAGTCCCTGTTTCTGTGATAGAATGACAGGAACTTGGGCTCGGCGAAGGTTTCCACTGCGTATGCCTGATATTGGAGTCTAAGATATTTGGTCTTTAAAGCCAGCACTTTCTCATAGTCGATGGCGGTGAGTGCGTCAAGGGCTTTACGCTCACGGCTGTAGGCTGCCCTGGCTCCAGGGTTTTTCATGGGGCCTATGGCAGTGATGTTGATGTATATCGGGTGCAGGGCCATGACCGATATGCCGCCGTAAGGGTAGGAATCAGTCCAGGTTCCGGTTGAGGTGGTGTCGTTGACAGGAAGTATCTGGACAATGCTCTGCCCTGTTGCCTTGGCCCAGTCTCCAAGAGCTTTCAGGTCGGTAAAGTCCCCTATACCGCAGCTGGTCGCGCTCCTGAGGGCGAATACCGGTACAGCCGTTCCGTAGAATCTTGGATGCCCTGTTCTGAATGCGGCCATGGAATGCTCCACGGACCATGTCTGATGCTCCTTCAGAACCGGAACGCTCAGACGGCGGTTGTCTGTCTCTTCCCAGACGGTTTCCCCGTTGCGCGAGTTGTATTTTATGAATTTGTACTCGAAGGCATCCGCCAGTTTGTTTGCCGGCAGATGCACGACCCATCTTGATCCGTGCACGGGAGTCATGGCCGGTGCTTTCCCGGGATCCCAGGAACCGAGTATGGGAGTGTCGCCGCAAATCTTCACGGTGCAGTCCGGCTCCACTGCGGGAGCGGTAACACGTATTATGAGTTCTTTTGAATGCAGGTGAGTCTGAGTGGCTTCATTGTGCCCGTGGGAGTAGAATATCTCCGAAAACGGGGATGTGAGAAATGGTGCAGACTCTGAATTGCCCTGCCACTCGTCTTTCAGAAACAGTTCCTTGGAGGCTTTGTTGAGTCCCAGTGTGCGTTCCGGCCCTACCTCGTAGAATGCACTGCCGTCGTCGGACCTGACCAGATACCTGTATGACAGAATCCTTTCCTGAAGGGATGTGAGCTTGATGTCCTTTGTCCACATTCCGTCCCCTGACCAGGACATGGGGACTGCTTTCAAGGAGTCTCCTTCACCAAGTTCGGGAAGAGAACCGGATATGTACAGTCTCTGTCCCCACGTGGTGTAAAAGTTGATCAGAAAATGAATAATCATTGTGCCTATTTTTTGCAAAATTATCTAAAAATCCTTAATTTTACAGAAATATCTACGACTATGAGACGGTTTTTATCCATACTGAACAGTCCCGGCAGGGACGTTCTCAAATCCAATATCATAGTGCTGGTTTTTGTAATAGCCCACGGTCTCACATGTCTTCTGCTTCACGACACCAAGGTGGGAGACGGGATATTTCTGACCTGCCTTACGATAGGTATGGTGTATGCGTTGATAAGCTTTTACAGGGCCTCTTTCGATGTCTTCCTGGGGCTGGCGTTCCTTTCGTGCTTCGCCGGCTTCTATATCGGGACGGAAGGCGCGGACCTGCTGGACCGCTGGATACCGTCGTGGGGAGTGTGGGTCAACGTTATAGTCACGATGGTCACCACCGAACTTCTGGGTCTGATCATCATTCTGCTGATAAGAAAGAACTGGAATGCCGATAAGAGATAGAGACAGTCAGGTGTCGGCTCTGGATCTGGTGATAATAGCCGTTATCGTCCTTTTTTCCAGGGTGTTGATAGAAAAGGTGATGCCCTTGTTCTACGAGAGCTTCGGACTGTATTTCGGCGATTTTCTGTTCCAGACCCTGTCGAATTTTACACTTACGTTCGGGGCCGTGCTGGCGGACTTCCTGGTAGTGCGTATTCTGGTGCGCTGCTTTCCCTATGGAGGCCGCTTTATCATACGCTCTTTGGTAGAGGTCGCGGCCATATGCCTGGTGGCCTTTCTGGTCTCGTTGCTTATAAGGCTGGAACAACGCAGCGTGGCCGGCGGAGACTTCCGCATATTCGACCATCTGTTTTTGTTTACTTACGTCAGCAATCTGGTGTTCAATGCCGTGGTGATGCTGGTGATTGACCTGATTTTCTATTACCGCTGGTCCAACAGGCGGGCTGTGGCAGTTGAGGCAGAGAAACGGGCCAGAGCCAATTACCAGTATCAGCTTCTGAAAAGCGAGACCAACCCGCATTTCCTTTTCAACTGCCTGAACGTGCTGCAGTATCTCATACACGAAGATGCCGACAGGGCCAGCGATTATGCGGGGAAACTCGCAGGGGTGTACAGGTATTTCCTGAAACTGGAGAAGAACACGGTCGTCATGCTGGAGGAGGAACTGGAGTTTGTCGGCAAGTACAATGACCTGGTAAGGGAACGTTTCGGCAGCTCCTTTGTGACCGATATAGACATCCCCAGGGAGTACAATGAAGCCAGGATTATCCCATGTGCGCTGCAGATGATGATAGAGAATGCAGTCAAGCACAATATTATCAATTCGGAGAACAGGCTACGTATCAAGGTGCGTACTGACGGCCGGTTCATAACGGTATCCAATAATCTGAATCCAAAGAAACAGGCCGTAGAGTCAAGCGGCATGGGGCTCCGGAACATCAGCCGTCAGTATGAGATTCTCTTCTCCCGCAGTGTGGAGGCGGGAAAGGCAGGAGATGAGTTCGTGGTACGCATCCCTCTTATACTCTGACTACGGTTCAGGTTCCTTCCAGCCATTCAAGGAAAGGCTGGACGCGGTCTCTCGGTACGATGATGGGCTCAATGTTTTTGGGAGACACTGTGACTTTCAGACGGGAGTTGAAATATTTTGATATGGTGTATATGGAATCCATGCTGATGATGCATTTTCTGGAAATCTTGTAGAACACGGTAGGATCAAGCTCTTCTCCTATAGCCACAAGGGATTCGTCTGTCATGTATTCCTTGCCATTCCTGGTCACCAGGTATGTGGATTTGTCGTTGGAGTAGAAGTAGGCGATGTCGTGAATGTCTATGACCAGTATCTGACTGCCCAGTTTTATGGTGAGGTGGTGTTTGTAAGCGGGCTTGGCGTAGGCGGTCACATCAGGGGAGCTTTTTCTTGCGGCAGTTACCCCGCATAACTGCATGCATCTTTCCACGGATTCCCGGAAAGCGTCGGAGTCAATGGGTTTCAAGAGGTAGTCGATGCACTTGGCCTTGAACGCGTCCAGAGCGTAGTCGGCATATGCGGTGGTGATGATGACCGGACACTGGATGTCCACTTGCCGGAACAGGTCGAAGCACTTGCCGTCGGACAGTTCCACGTCCATAAAGATAAGGTCCGGGCTTTTGTCCTGAAGGTACCTGGCGGCAGCTTTGACAGAGTCCAGCGCCCCGATGATGTTGAAATCGGAAAAGTACTGCTTTATCAGCCGTACAAGTATCTGCTGAGCTGGCAACTCGTCTTCTATTATCAGGACATCCATAGCATCGGCAAAGGTAAGACTAAAATCCGATTTGTTAAAAAAATGTTACAGTCCGTCAGGGTTTTTCTACGGTCTGTCGGAAAGTATAATTATTGAAAGGTATAGGAAAAGTAATTTTACATCTAAATAGGACCGGTCAATATGGAAAACCTTAATTCCGCAACACTATAATTTAACTTTATAACTTTATTTATAAGTTCCTGA
>ERZ779889.842-NODE-842-length-35446-cov-3.245345_pt1 | contig 35446 bp, 37 predicted proteins | sample MGYA00511030_ERZ779889 | MGnify/ENA primary metagenome ERZ779889 (study PRJEB29588, sample SAMEA2160616) | human gut metagenome | biome: human gut; feature: human-associated habitat; material: faeces | place: Denmark | collected 2008/2010 ... | reverse complement strand
CTCGGCATTGTTTCTATTCCGACGCCGATCTCAAAATTTTCGTGACTTCTCTGGGTCTGCGCCGCCCACAGGCGGTCGGCCGGCACTTTCAGATTGTCCAATGCGGCCTTCATGCGCACCAGATCTGCCGGTGTCAGGCGCAGACGCCCTGTATCGGCATCGCGCTCGCCGGTAGTTGTCAGTACGGGTGTCGTCGCCGTGTTTTCCGTCGCACAAAGCGCATGGGCAGCCTTGGCGAACTTCGCGTCGTTGATGGCGTTCGAGTGGCTCTCCTTCACGCGGCTCATCTTGTCGTAGCTGATGGCATACAGCTCATCGTCTGTGATGGGGGTCACCTTGGTCTGGAACTTGTCAAGCTCAATGGCGATGTCCTTGTCATCCAACGCCTGCAACGGTATCGGATAAGTCGTGTTGTTCACCAGCACATCAGGGTCAACGCCCACTTCTACCAGGTGGATGATGTCGTTGTTCACCAGCGAGGAACTGTCGGGTATGCCGTCCAGCCACGTCCCTTCCAACAGGCCGCGCAGGGCTTTCACCAGCTCGCCCGTCCAGATTTCCTTGTACACTCCGGCACGCAGCATGCCCTGGGGCATGGCACCGCCGAACAGGACGGCTATGGCATTCATGCCGCCCGCACCGATGACCGGAGAAATACCGGCCGCCATTGCCAGCACGCCGCCTGTCATGCAGTTGAACAGGACGGCAGCCAGCACCATCATGATTTTCTTGTTCATTGTCTTTACCTTTTATTGGTTTCACTTCAAATTTCACACTCCATGCCGTACTCCGCCTTGTACAGGCGCTTGTATTCGTCCGGCTGCTTCTCACGCATCTCCTCCAGCTTCTCGGCAGGAACCTCGCTCAGTTTGCTGTAGGTGGCCGTCGTCACGGCAGGCGCCCCTCCCTGATGGCCGATGACCGCGCTCAGCTTCACCTGCGGCGACATGGCGCCGAAAGTGCTTTCCAGATCTTCCACTCCGATTTTCTTGCCGAGCTCGATGAACTGCTGTTTCTTGTCCTCGCCGATACGCTTTTCCGCGACGGCCTTTTCCACAGCCGCCGTAATACGCCCGAGCTGCAGCGTCTCGTTTTCCTTGCGGAGCTTGTCCGCATCTTCCTTGGAGGCCTTCAGTTCCGCGAGCTTCGCACTGATGGCCGCCTCGTCAGCCGTTTCCGGCAGGCCCAACTGAAGGGCCAGCATTTTCTGATCCATAACTTTTTGTTTTTGGGGTTTGTTGTTCAACAATGGAAGGAGGCATTCGCCGTCCCCCGCGAGATTTATCACCGTACCGTCCCTCTTCAGGACAATGGCGTCGTCATTGGCTCCTATGTCCACCAGCGACACTTCGAACAGCTTGCTCTTCGTCACCGTCGGCCGGGTCTGCCCCTGCACCAGGTGTTCCTCGGCGTCGCTCAGCTCCAGGATGTCAATCCCCGCGCTGACCATGCGCAGGCTGCCGAACTCGTACTGCTTCTTGCAGCGCTTCGACAGTTCGCTGGCCTCGTCGAACACCAGCTCGCCGGTCACCTCGCCGTTCTCGCTCTTCAGGTCTTTCACATAGCCTATCACGTTGCCGCGCTCGTGCATGTAAAGCAGCACGGGATTCCGGCAGTACTGCTCCACGTTCATGCCTGCGGTCAGCACACGCGAACCGTAGCTGTTCAGGCTGTCGTTTGAAATTCTTACTCGTTTCGTACTCATCTTGCTTCCGCGTTTTGCGTTTTACGCTGCAATATTACGGCGTAAAAGACCACCCGCAAAAAAAGTGTGAAACGGTTGCACACTTCTATGCAACCGTTTCCCATCTTTTTGGCGTTCAGCTCGAAACGCCGCAACTTTGCCGTAAGATACGCACGCATTCAAGATTTTACAGGATATGAAGAAAGCAGACATTGAAAAGAAAAAGTCGCTCGGCAGGGCATTGTACCTTTCCGGGATGGAACAGACCGAGATTGCCGACAAGATAGGCGTCTCGCGCGTCACTGTTTCCAAATGGTGTTCCTCGGAGGGGTGGAAGGAGGCAAGGGCGGCCAAGAGCATCACACGCCCGGAACTGGTCAACAAACTGCTGCTGACCATCGACAAACTCATCGAACAGGTGAACGCATCCGAAGACGCCAGCCTCATTGCCGGACTCGGTGACAAGCTGGCCAAACTGTCATCGGTCATCGAAAAGCTCGACAAGAAGGCCAACGTGGTGGACGCCATCGAAGTGTTCATGGCATTTTCCAAATGGCTGGAGCACCGGGCACAGACCGACCCCGAACTCACGCCCGACCTCATCAAGGCCATCAACAAGTACCAGGACAAGTATATCGTCGAAAGCATGGGCACGAGCCTGGGGAGGTGACGCATGGCGACACAGGCTGAGATTAAACAGAGGTACGCGGAATGGCAGGAACACTGCAAGCATATCCAATCCATCACCGACACCGCGCTGCTGGCAAGGGAAACGCCGGTGGAAAAGGACAGGCGCATCCTCCGCCTGCAGAAGGACTATGCCGCTTTCTGTGAATATTACTTCCCGCACTTCCTGCAACTGCGCGACAAGGTGACTGGCGAAGTCGTCCGTACCATACACAACGCACCGTTCCACAACACGGCGGCCGCCAAGGTGAAGAACACCCCGAACCTGAAGGCGGTGTTCAAATGGCCGCGCGGACATGCCAAGTCCACCCATTTCGACATCTTCATGCCGCTCTGGCTGATGTTCCAGCCCAAGCGGCTCATCAACTTCATGGTGGTGGTCGGCAAGAGCGAGGACAGCGCCATCCGCCTGCTTTCGGACATTCAGGCCGAACTGGAGTACAACGCCCGCATCATCGCCGATTTCGGCGAGCAGAAAAGCGTGGGCGACTGGCAGGAGGGCGAATTCACCTCGCAGTCCGGCGTGAAGTTCCTGGCCTGCGGACGCGGCCAGTCGCCGCGCGGCCTCCGTGAGCGTGAGGCACGCCCGGACTACATCGTCATCGACGACCTCGACGACGACGAGCTTTGCCGCAACGAGAAACGTGTCAAAGACCTGACAGACTGGGTGAAGGAGGCACTTTTCGGGGCACTGGATGTGGGGCGCGGACGCTTCCTCATGGTGGGCAACCTCATTTCCAAGACTTCCGTGCTGGCGAACATCGCGGCCACAAAGGGCGTGTATGTGTCCGAGGTGAAGGCGGTGGACAGGGACGGCAACCCCGTCTGGAAAGAAAAATGGACAAAAGACGAGGCACAGGAGTACCGAGACTTCGTGGGCTACCGGGCATGGGAGAAGGAGATGATGCACAACCCCATCAAGGACGGCACTATCTTCCGGCACGACTGGATACGCTTCAAGAAGGTACTGCCGCTTGAAAAATACGACCAGCTCGTCTGCTACACCGACCCGTCGTTCAAGTCAACCACGGCCAACGACTACAAGGCTTCACGCTTTTGGGGAAAGACAGGTCCCGAACTCCACCTTCTCGACTGCTATGTCCGGCAGGACACCGTGACCGGCATGGTACGGTGGCTCTATGACCTGCATGAACGCACGCGTGACAGGGCGGCCGTCCTCTTTTTCATGGAAGCGAACTTCATGCAGGACATCATCCTGGACGAGTTCACCGAAGAGGGCAACCGCCGCGGCTACCAGTTGCCCATCATGCCGGACATGCGCAAGAAGCCGGAGAAACTCCAGCGCATCGAGGCCGTTTCGCCTTTGTGGGAGCGCGGGTTCGTCTGGTATAACGAGGCGTTGAAGGATACGCCGGCCATGCAGGTCGGCATCGAGCAGACGCTTGCTCTGGAACGCGGAAGCCGTGTCCACGATGACGCGCCGGACGCGGACGAAGGTGCCATCTGGATACTCCAGAAGCATACAAGACAACAGATTTACAAACCGAGGCTTGGCATGAGGCGCCATTCCTCAAAAAACAGCTGGTAATATGTTCAGACTGATAAAGGATTTGATTTTTGCATGGCAATACAAGCGTGCCGTGAAAAAGGCCGTGAAACTTTCAAAACTCCACGGCATGAAGTTTTATGTGATTTACCTGAATGGTGGCTTGAAAGTCGTACCCAAAAAGGCTGTCAAGGAACTGGTGGCACGCCGCCGGTTCCGCAAAGGGGTGACCGTGCAGGACATAGAAAAACGCGCCCTGTTCGTGACGCATTAAAGGAAGGAAGTGCTTATGTTCATTACAGATGAGGATTACAAGGTGGTCATCGGCGAGAGCGCGCTGAAAGTGGTTTCACAAGTCAGTTCAGAAAATCGGAGCAACGCCGAGATGGAAGCCCAGGAGGAAATTGCCGGGTACCTGCGCCCGAAATATGACTGCGCGGCCCTGTTCGCCGCAGAAGGCGACGAACGCAACCAGCTCGTGGTCATGTACTGCTGCGACATTGCGCTCTACCACATGGCGGCGTCCTTGCCGCAGAAGATGGGCATGGAAATACGCAAGGAGCGTTACGAAAGGGCCGTCAAATGGCTGGAGGGCGTACAGGCAGGGAAGATTGTGCCGGATCTGCCGGTCGTACTGGACGAGGACGGTGAGCCGGTAAGCGGCACGTTCATTTACGGATGCCAGAAGAAACAACGTTATAATTGGTAGGCTTATGGGTATATGGGAAGGAATCAGGCAGTATTTCACCGGCCGTGACGACCGGATACTGCACACGAAATACGGCGAATTCAACCTCGCCAAGGAAGGCGACCGCAGGAAAGTGCGGAAGATGGTCGTAAACCTGCAACGCACAACTGACGCGCTGATACGGAAGGACATCCAAGACTGGCGGAACGCCTGGCAACTGGCCATCAACGTGGACAGCCCGAACCGCAAGCCGCTTTACGACATCTACCGGGACGTGGACGCCGACCTGCACCTCTCCGGCTGCATCGAGCAGCGCAAGGGGTTCGTCATGTCGCGCTCGTTCAAGATTGTCGGCGCGGACGGCAAGGAGGTGGAGGAAGCGGCACACTACTTCAACCAGGCATGGTTCCGCCAACTGATGAAGCTGTCGCTCGATTCAGTCTATTGGGGACACTCGCTCATCGAACTGGGCGACCTCGTGACGGACGGGGACGGCTGCGTCTGCTACGAAGGAGTGAAGCTCATTCCGCGCAAGCACGTCATACCCGAATACGGCCGTGTCGTCACCGACCTCGGACAGGACTGGACGACCGGCATCGAATACCGCCGCGCCCCGTTCGCAGACTGGCTCATCGAGGCGGGACAGCCGGACGACCTCGGACTGTTCCTGAAAGCGGCCACGCAGACCATACCGAAGAAGAACGCGCTGGCGTTTTGGGATACCTTCGCGGAGATTTTCGGCATGCCCATGCGCATCGCCAAGACCACCACGCGCGACGAAAAGGAACTGGCCAAGATGGAACGCATGATGGACAGCATGGGAGCGAGTCTCTGGGGCGTGTTCCAGGAAGGCACGGAGATTGAGGTCGTGGAAAGCACCAAGGGCGACGCCTTCAACGTGTATGACAAGCGCGTGGACAGGGCGAACTCCGAACTGTCCAAGCTCATCATCGGACAGACAATGACCATTGAGGCCGGCTCCAGCCTGTCGCAGTCGCAGACGCACCTCGAAGTGTTCGAGAACCTCGTGGAAAGCGACCGCACCATGCTGGCCGACATCGTGAACAACCAGCTTATCCCGCGCATGGCGAAGCACGGCTTCCCGGTCAAGGGGCTGCGCTTTGAATGGGACGATTCGGTGGACTATACCCCGGAACAGCAGGTGGCCTTCGAAAAGATGGTATCAGACCGCTACGAAGTTGACCCGAAGTATTTTGCGGAAAAGTACAACATGCCCGTCGGAGAAAGGCGCACTGCACAGGTTCCGGCAAGCAAGGATGGGGAGGAAGATGACAACAAACAGCAAAAAAACGCACGCCTTTTTTTCGACTGAGCCCCGATGACTATTCGGGGCTGCACCTACGTTACAACGCCTTGCTCGGAGAAAGCCGTCTGACGCTGGGAAAGAATGACGACATCGACAAGGCGGCCAGGGAGTGGGCATCCGTCATTAAGAACGCCGAGGCACGGAAAGACGCGGAAGCCGCCGCAAGGATTCTGCTGTCGCACGGCATAAAGCTGCCCCGGCTCATGAAGAAAAAACTCGGCGCGACTGTCGGGGCTGAATACAGCGCCCCTATCGGCGAGGGGTTTGACGGCATCCTGTATTTCAACGAAAGGCGCGAACGCGACTACAAGAGCTACAGGGAAAAGAAGATGAAATACGGTTCGGGGGCGCAGGACAACACCTTCCTGCACGAACTCGGCCACCATATCGACTGTATGCTGGAGCCGAAGGCGTATTCCACCGTGGAACACCAGTGGGACATGAAGGGGGTGAACAAGGAACTCATACAGAAGGAGCTTTCCAGATACGCCCTGCAGAACCGGGCCGAATTCGAGGCGGAACTTATCAGCGCCACCCTGCGCGGCAGGACATTCTCCAAGGAGCTGCTTTCCTATTCCAATTTGAATTCCCCGGAAAAGATGGATGAACTGGCCGGGAAGCTGCTCGGCTACGCCTCCGGCAAAGACCTCTGCACGCCGTCGGAGGACTTGAGGCAGAAGTTCGAGGGCATGATGCGCGCCCTTTACCAGGAGGAAGGCGCGTCGCTCCGCATCGGCATACTGGCGGAACCGGCCGCACAGGAATTCATCGGCCTGCACGCGGACACGCTGGACGGTTCCTTCAAGCAGGTGGAGATGTCCGACATCATGCGCCAAAGGCTCAGCCGCTCGAACTACGTCTTTTCCGGCATGAAGGCTTTCCATGAGCTGAACGAGGCGTTCCCGTCCCTGCTGGATGAGAACGGCAATAGAAAGACGTTCGAACGCTTCCTGAAGGACGTGCGAAGCATCGACGCCACCTACAACTCGAACTACCTGCGCTCGGAATTCAATTTCGTGCAGGCTTCTGCGGAGATGGCGGCCAAGTGGGAGGGGTTCATGCAGGACGGCAACCGCTACTACCTGCAGTACCGCACGGCGCACGACAATAAGGTGCGACCGGAACACGCCGCACTCCACGGAGTGACGCTGCCAATAACGGATTCCTTCTGGGAGGAATACTATCCACCAAACGGGTGGAACTGCCGCTGTACCGTGGTGCAGGTGCGCAAGTCGCGTTATCCGGCCACACCGCACGACGAGGCGATGGCACTCGGCGAGGAAGCCCTGCAGCGCGACACGAATGGGATGTTCCGTTTCAATCCCGGCAAGCAGGAGAAGGCCGTGCCGGACTATAATCCGTACACCATCAGCCGGTGCAGGGACTGCGACATTGCCAAAGGGAAAGCAAAGCTCGCCAAGGCGTTCATCCCGGACAACGAACTGTGCCAGGCGTGTCAGACGCTTAGACAGGCCTTGGAACGAAGACGCAACAGACGGCCCACACTCCAGGAGTTCAGGGAGCTTTCAGAAAAGGTAAACGGATGGGCAGACGGCAATCTTGACACCGTGCAGTTACCTGACTCAGCCGAAACTGGCAATCCGGCAAAACGCTCTTATGTGACAAGCGGTGACGGATACAGAATAGGGGTCGGGAAAAAGTTCTTCAATGAAATGATGGCCAAGAATAAGCGGAATCCGGAGCTACCGGACATCGTGGAAGCATCCATGAATTTCAGGGAATGGATTCCGCAGGCTAACAGAGTACGCACCGAAGAAGGAAGACATCACGACTTCGGGTTTTCAGTTTACCATGTCGAATGGAACGGGCATACCATCGAATTCAAATGCAAAATAACGGATGGGGAGCTGCTTTACAATATGACATTCATATAAAAGAAAAGAACGACCGTCATACCCGAAACCTGCGCTCTTGCGAGCCGACATGTGGGTAACCCGTCGTTCTCAGTGCAAATATACTAACAATTTTTCAAAACCGATTCATTATGAACAGAATTATCTCCTTTTTGAAGGAAAGCAACCGGTGGAAACACCTTGCCGGGGGCTTTGTGGTTGGATTGTGCGCATGTTCCGCGTTCGGTGCCGTATATTCGGCTGCCGTGGCGGCATCATGCCTCGAACTGAAAGACAAGCTGCACGGCAGCCCGTGGGACTGGACTGACTGGCTTCTTACAGTGGGTGGAGGCGTCGCGGCAAGCGTCATCTGGATGCTGCTCTGACAAGAACCCCGCAGGCCGTTTCCGGCTTGCGGGGTTCTTTGCTACTGCAGCGACTTTATCGCCACGCATTGATACACCTCTATGTTCTCAACGATGTCCTCGTGGTTGTGGTTGGTGTCGCTCTCCACAAGGTCGAACTCCTTGAAGGTCTCGCCCTCCATGCACGCAAGCGCGGCGTGTATATCCTCCAGCAGGTCGAACACCTCCAGGCTCTCTTCCTTGAAAGGGCTGCCGTCGCTCACACTGCCCGTCCAGTCCGTCACCACATGGAGGGCCACTTCCGGCTCGGCGCGGTACTCCACGCCGTTCACTATGGCGTTCCACTTTATAGGCCGAAACTCCACGAACACCGCCGGGCGCGCCCAGCTTTCCTCCTGCTCAATGAACTCCACGTTGTGGTTCCACAAGTCTATGTGCTTGATCGCACCGCCGCCGACCTCCTTCAGACGGTCGCACAGCATCTGGTACAGTTCTTTTCTCATTTCCTTTCTATGCTAAAATCCATGTCAAAATACTCGTTCAGGTTGTCCTCGATAATCTCCCGCACGATACGCTCAACCTCCGGCCCTGTGCCGAGAAATCTCCGCCGGGGTATGCGGATGGTAGTCCCGGCACGTTTCAAGGCCATAAAACGCCAGAAATCGGCCTCTGTGCCCAACTGCCGCGTCCGCTTGTCGTTCCGGCGCTGGCCGTTCTTCTTCCGTCCGAAACTTCCGGTGGCCTCGTAATACTTGTACCAGAAAAAACGCTTCATCTTCTCCGTCACCACTATCTCGCCGCCGTCGTTGTGGATGGCCGCATACGGCAGGTCAGTGTAGAACGTGATACTGTCGTCCGTTGTCCGGCTGCGGATGCTGCGCCGCAGCGTGCCCGTGTCCACCAGTATCGTCCCGCCCGGACGGGTCGGGCTTTTCCGGCGCGTCCACGCATCGTTGAAAAAAGCCTGGCGTTCGAAGTTCCTGTCAAACTCGTCGCCAAGCTCCACCCGGATATCCGACAATATCCGGCGTATTACCGTTCTGGTATTCTTGTCCGTTCCGCTCATGTGTCAAACTTGAAATACAGTTGGGTGTCTTCCGGCAGGTCGTTCTTGGGGTTGGCGGACGCTTTCAATATGTTATAGAAAGTCCTCTCACTGATACCATACACAGGATATATGTACCTCCGCCATATCTCCCTGTTCGGGACTCCTTTCTTGACGTAGAGGTCATATATCCTGTTGATGTCAGCGACGCGCTTCTGATAACTCACACCGTGCCGGTTCCCCATATTACGATACTGTCAGTCCATAACCTGTTCACCTTTTGGCTTGTAAGGACGGATGTCAAGCGTCATCTCGCAGCTTACCGTCACACGGCCGCTTCCTTCACACTGCGGGCAGGTTTCCGTCTTGCGGATGAAACGCCCGGATACGATTTTGCCCGTGCCGTGGCATTTGCGGCACAGGGCTACTTTCGGGTCTTTCTTCACTTCCTGTTTCATTGTCATATCATTTTTAAGATTCTGTCATTCCAAGGGGAATGGGCTTCCACATCCCGTTCTTGTCTTTCACCTCGGCCCGGATGAACTGCTTGCTCACTTCCGGCTGGTAGCTTTCCTCAATGATGCGCACGCCTTCCAGGAATCGCGCGTCGCCGGTATCCTCAGCCACCTTGCGCAGTTGTACGATACGGCTGGCCTTCAGCGTGCCTTTGGCATCGCGGCTCAGCAGCCGGAACACCATGTTCACCAACGCCTGCGTCTTCTCGTCGTTGGCCAGTGACGCGATGTATTCCTTCACGATGGCGATGCCGTCCTCCACGGTGTCGCGGTACCCGTCCGTCACATACACGCCGAGCGTGATGCGCTGGTCACCTCTGCTGTTCGTGAACGTGTGGCTGCGCTGATCGTCACGCACCTTGGTCTTGAACAGGTCTGACTTCATTTCAAGGATGGTCTTGAAGTTGTCAAGCACTTTCTGCTTGCTCTCCTTGATTTCCTCGCTGATGCCCAGCAGCACAGGGATGGAATGCTCTATCTCGTCATCCACCATCTGCCTGTACATCTCACGGTCGGCCTTAGCCTTCTCCTCCGCAGCCTTTTTCGCTTTCTCTTTTTGATAGGCTTCAAATTCAGCCTTCTCCTCTGCCGTCATAATCACGGCCTGTCTGTTATTCTCTTCCATAATTAAAAATGTTTAATGGTCTCTATTCTTCATTTTCGTAATCCTGCATCTCTGGCTCTTGATAAAGTAATGTCTTCTCATACTGGCCGTATGCCCATTCTTCGAGTTCTCTGTAAAACTCCTCACGTTCTACAATAGGCAACCATGAGGCCGCATCAAGAGCCTGTACTTCCAACCTGTCAAGAAAATCCCGTGTAACTTTTCTCATACTGTCAGCATTGGGGAGCATTGGGGTCGATGAATACATACGACACCGCTGCCGGTTGGTTGATGTTTTCTCTTTTGTCTTTCGTTTTAAGTCCGCCTTTGCGCTGTATGGAGCGCAACTTAACGGCCAATTCCTCCAGCCCGTCCGGACTGATCCGGGCAAAAGGCTTGCCCGCTATTCGGGGATTCATGCAGAAATCGTTGATGCGCGCCCAGTCCGTGGTGTCAATGCCGAGCTGCTGCATCAGCTTCAGGCAGGTGCTGCGCTTCTTCTTAAGCTCGTCCTTCCGTCCGGAAATCTTCTCCAACGCAGCGCAGCATTCGTCGTACTCCTTCCGGGTCATCTCCTTCAGGCTGTCCGTCCGGTTCCAGGTGTACTGCAGCACGATGGACTTCTTGAACTCCTCGCGGTCGCCGTTATATGGCAACAGGTTGAACGAGGCGTAAAACCTTGCGAAATTGGTCACTTCCTGTTTCATAGGTTGAACTGGTTTTCAAACAACACTTCAATGCCGCACGAACTGGCTACATCCAACTCCAGCTTCGCCCCCTTGCTCAACTCCCAGCCGCGCAGCATGTAGATATAATCGCATCCAAGCAGCAGGGCGATATCCGCCCGCATGTGCTTCCTCCAGTGTGCATCGTCCGGCAGGCCGTTCTTGAACGGGTTCACCGGGTCAAAGCCCTTCAGTCCGAGGAAGCGCTCCGCATCCCCAAAGGCCGCCTTGCGTTCCTCCAAATCGTGGTGCGCGATAGCACCGCTGATGTAAACTTTCTTGTTCATTTTCTCAAATCCTTTATGTTCACCTGACACGACGGATACCACTGCCTTATATGACTGGCGAACATCACGTCGCGAGTTTCTATCACCACATGCCCGCGGGTCTTTGCCCGGCGGAGCCGCAGATCGCTTTCGATATTCCTCTCCACCCACTCATCCACCACGCCTGCGGCCTCGCTGCCTTTCAGCAGCAACTGAAACAATTTGTTTTCCCACTCTTCCATATCCTGACTATAAATTGTTGCTGGTTTGTATCAGTCCTTCTTTCCATACCACATAATAGGTTCCGGCCTCTCCGATGGCGCGCCCCATGCAGTATGCCTTATAACCCATCACGCGAACCTTCATGTCGCAGATATACCTCAGTCTGCGCGCCGGCTTGCCAGTCGGCTGGCTCTTGTCCTCCTGACTGATGTAGATGAAGCACTTCTTAGGGAAACGCTTCATCAGCTCCACAGCCTTCTCGTAACTGAATCCCGCATCGTCAACCGCAACCTGGAAAGAGTCCACGATGACGAACTTCGGCGACTTCGGCTTCCTCAGACGTTCCACAAGCTCGTCATAGGAGTCGTCCGTCACCACGCGGAACCGCCCCTGCACCTCGTCCATGCCCAAGTAGTCCATACGCCGCTGGAAACTCTGGTTCACGCCTTCCTCGTAGCTCATGTACAGCACCGGCCCGTACTTGCATAGCTCCTTGGCGAGCTGCATGACGAACGAGCTCTTGCCGCTCGCACTGGCACCGCTGATGAACCACGAGGCGTTGTCAGCGGGCTCGCCGAAAGGCTTGCTCCACTTCTCGCCCCACGGCAGCGTCACCCACTTCTTGGCGGCTATCTCTTTCGGACTGTACGCGCGTTTCATCGTCTTACTTCCCTTTTTGGAGTTCGGCTATCAGACGGTCTGCCCAAGCGACCGAGTCCGTTATATCTTCCTCAAATGTCGTTGTAGAATAGGAAACTATCCTGCGCAGGAATATCTCCTTGGCCAGTTCGTAACGGCGTTGTTCCCAATCCGGCTCATTCATCTTTTTCATTTCACGATGGATGCCGATTACAGCCTCCATCGCCTGCATTTCTATCTTGGTCATATTGTATCCTTTTTTAATTATCGTAACACCATCCTATCAATCTATTGAATGGAAGGGCAATGCCATGAATGGTTTTGTGTACGGCAAAATCACCATCTTCATCAACTTCTCCATCAGAATAACCACTAAACACCTGTCCGTTGTTAAACACAAACAAAGCCTCCCTATTCTTATCTATTTTGCACAAATCGTCAGGGGATTTAAGTGTCCTTCTCCGGCCATCGCTGAATGTTGCCACTACTTTTTTCATTGCACTGTCATTTTAAGTTTTTCAATCTCTGTATAAACTCTTCTAAGCCCTCCACGTGTCTTGCGCACTATCTGCGCGATGTCCGCGCCCTCTGGGGCGTTGGCCTTGGCCACAATCCGAGCCTGCGTCATTAGGAAAGCCTCGCGTTCCTTGCCGTCATCCGGGGTAACCTTGCTGTAACGGTCGCCATAACGGCTCAGCATCTCGGTGTAGCCAACCTTCTTGCACTCAATCGAGCGGTTTATCTTCTCCTTCAGGCCGTCGGCTCCCATCATGTACCAGGCGCAGCACCTTTCGGTGGCGTTCCACAGGGCTTTCAGTTCCAGAAAGGCTTCATACGTGAGGTCGCCCGCCTCGTCCAGGATGATGAGCGGCGTTTCGATGGAGCGGAGATAATACACCAGGTCTTCATAAACATCCGCATACCGGCCCTTGCTGTCCACACCGAACTCGGCGGCAATCTTCCGCACTAATTTCAGCTTGGTCTTCACCTGCGAGCAGTCGATATAGACCGCGTTCCTGTGGGTTTGCACATAGTACCTGGCTGTGAATGTCTTACCGATGTTCGGTACGTCACAAAGGATAGCCGAAAGGCAGGACTTCTGCGAAATCTCCAGCTGCGAAGTGATGTACTCGAAAGTGGCGGTCTTGGCGGCCTTCCATTCCATGCCGCCGCGCAGGTTCACGCCCAGCCTCCGGGCGATGCCTATCCAGTTTGCGTCACTCAGAACCTTGTCGGTCTGACCGTTCTTTACGGCACTGTACACCGAAGTGGTGATGCCGAGGGAGGCGGCGTGCTTCGCATCGCTCGGATAGTTCGCGCGGTTCGCGGCTATCGCCCCCAAAATCTTCTGTTTCTGCGTTTCTGTAATCATAATCTAACGCTGTTTTAATGTTGTTCTAAAGGTCTTCAAATGCCCGTCTGGTGTTGTCCATGTCCGGCTTCCATTCGTAATCTTCCGGCTCGTCCTGTACGGGTACCGGTGGCAAAGTGTAACATTCCGCATCTGCCTCATCTGCGTATGCCTGCTGTTGCACATCGGCCTTTCCGATTTTCGTGATGGCATTGTCACGCAGGTATTTGTTGAAGTGTGACACATATTTCTGCTGTTCGATGTAGTTCGCCACGTCCTCGTCCGTCTGTTCGGCCATCACACGGTTGTAAGTATTCACCGGCCGCACCTTGTCTATGTAGCGGTCGCCCTGGAACAGGTACACGTCGGTAGGTTTCCCTTCCTCGTCCGGCAGGTAGTAGGCCGTCACCTTGCGATTGTTAGGCTCCAGCTCCTCCAGTACCTCCGGGCCGCTTATCCACCAGTCCGCGTAGGCCACGCGCACCGTCGAATTGCGCCGTATGCTGGTTTCCACTTTCTCGCCGATATAGCGGCTCAGGGTCAGACTGTCAAACGGGCGCAGGGTCGGGTTTATCTTCGCCACGAGCACGTCCCAACGGGTCATGCCAGGATACTTTTTCTGGTTCGGGTGCAACGAGTGGTTCCATTCGTCACAGTCTCTGCGGTCATCGGCCACCAGTTCCTCGAAGGTGTAGTATTTCTTGTCCTCCCATGTGTGGTTGCCGCTGTCGCTGACCTTCTTCTGTTCCACACGCCGTGCGCCCTTGCCATACCAGCGGCCCACGCCCTCGTGGTTCTTGTGGGCTATCGTGGTCTTGAACGCACCGTTCAAAGGCTCGGCATACTTCTCCTGCGAGTTCTGTGGGGCGCAGAAGTGTACGAACTTGAATACCTCACCGGCTTTCAGGAAGCCCTCCCTGTACCTGCTCATCAAATGCTGCTCCACCTCTATGCCTGCCGGGATGCCCCAGCCATGCCGCGCGATCAGCCGGAACATGTCGCGGAAACACTCCACCACCAGCGCATCGTCCTTGTCGCGTCCGTAGGCCAGGCCTATCCTGCACTGGCTCACCACGTCGTAGGCGTAGTAGGCATGCACATACTCGTTGCCTTTCATGCGGCGCGGCAGGTCAACGTCATCCATCGTTATCTGGCTCAGCGACCACTCGCCACCGTGGCGGTGCATGTGCGGCATCTGCTCGTGCATGAACGTGCTGTAGCCGCGCAGGGCGTGTTCTATCAGCATGTGATTAGCCGGTTTGTTCAGTATGTTACGGATGGTACTTTCGCTGAGTTCCTTCGGCTCGCCGTTCTTGTCGGTGAAGTCGTCCGGGTTGAACAGTTCACCGGTTTCCAAGTCCCACGCCTCCAGTTCGCCGCAGACGAACCGTATGTACATGTCATGCACATCGCTTCCGTATGGCTGGTTGGGCAGGACTTTCAGGCTCAACACAAGCCGCTCGGTCTTGTAGTCCACCTTGCGAGCGCACTGGTTGCCGAACTTGCCGGTGATAAGGCACTCGTAACCGTACTTCTTGTAGTCGTTCACCTTCCTTCGGAAGCGCAGCGTGCTGGCCGGCAAATCATGCCCCAACTGCTCGCGCAGCGTTTCGATAACCTTGGCCATCTTCGACCAGTCGTATTTGTCGCCCATCAGCTTCTCGCGTTCCTTGCCGCGTTCGTACAATCTGATGCAGGTGTTCAGCACAGAAGCGTTCACCGCATATTTGCGCGCCAATTCGGCGGTGGCATGGTCGCTCTTGTGACCGGCGGCCCAATCCATGAAAAAGGCCACCGCTGCTTGGTCAAGCTCGTAGTTCGACATCACCCAGGCGGTGATGCGAGCTTCGTCACAGCCGAACTTTTCTTCTACTTGTTCACGGCAGGCGGATGGAAGGCTATCAATGGCAACAAGGGCACAACTTCCCTTTGCACCACCGCCACGTTTCATGACCTTGATTTTGCGGCGAGTCACGTTCTTCTCATAGGCAGCTTTAGTCATAAAGCCCTCCTCTATGAGTTCACGCGCTGAAATGCAAAGTTTGTTTTCGTAATACCCTAACATGGCCACTCCCTCCTTACTTCAAAGACATCGCCCAGTTCTGAATGTTTTGTATGCTCCTTACATCCACATTCTCGTAACGACGTACCTTCTCACCTCTATGGAACACGTCACAACCGCCATCCTCAAGCGAAAACTCCAGAAGAACGTCATTAGGCAAGTATTGCCGCATATAGCGGTCGGCATCAAACAGGGTTTCCATTTCAGGATGCTTGACCATGACGATACCGCCACGTTCCATCGCCAGCTTACGGATGCGTTTGGCCAATTCCGTATTGCCACGCTTCTCATCAAAACTGATAGCGTTGAAAACTGTACGCTCCGTGACCTTAAAGGCTTTCATGATAAACTCGCGGTCTTCCTTCTTGATATGGATATACCGCTTCTTCCCTGTGGCGTTCAGACGCTCGGCATACTTTTCTTGACTTAAAAGCTCGTTCATATCTCACTCGTTTTAATGATTAAACTTTGGTGGGGCGCGGGGAGTCGAACCCCGACGGCTGTCCTACGCTTTCGATTTACCAACTTTCCGGCCGCGCCTGCCGCCCCTTGCCCGTCTTTCCGGGCCGCCAGTTATCCGGCTATCTCTTTGCCTTTCTTTTCCAATACTTGTCGCCTTAATGCTCCGAATACTGTAAGGCTCATGCCTAAACAGGCTGCATAGTCCTCATCCCTGCGACGCTTGTCCTTGTCCGGCTCTATTTCTTTGACTTCGTTCATTACATCCGTCAATGCGTCCAATAGTACGTCCAATGACTCCGGCTTTACCTTATCCAATAATGACGTTTTCATTTTTCCACACCTCCATCCTTTACGTGGGCGAGTATCATCTTGAACTCGCGCACTATTTGCTGTTTCACTTCCCTGTCCAGCAGGTGGGCCGTATTGAATGAGGCGTTCGTGCTGTGGTTCTGCACCGACCCGCACAAAAGGTCGTCCGTAAAGCATCCTACCGTATGGCTCAGCCAGCCGAGCGTTTCGCACAGGCTGCCACCGTTCAGCGTCTTTTGAAGCTCACGGTATATCTTCAGTCGGAGCTGCACCTTATACATATCCTCCGAATACCAGCAGAAGAAGTGTTCGTAGTCCTCATTCATGTCTTTGGTGTACTTGTCGGCTTCTTCCACACAACGGCTTATCCGTGCCTTTACCTGACTGGCAATCGTGGCCAGGCTTTCTTTTACTGTTTTCTCGTTTTCCATCATCTCACTTATTTTATTATTAATACTCCGTTATAATGGGCTTCAAACTGCATCCGTAGCAGTTAACCAGTCTTTCTTTCAGTCGCTCCACGTAAAACTCAGGAGCGGTAAACACGATGCCGTCCTCTTCATTGTAGCTGAAGCTGATGCCATCCATTATCAGCAGCATCGCAATCTTGTGCTTTACGCTCTGCGTTTTCCACTCTTTAATTTCGTCGTTCATATTCTTTAATTTCTAAAATTCGTTAATCTCGGCCTTTTTCATTATCTTTGGCCGCTTGTTCTTCATTGAACACGTTGCAAAGATAGTATGAAAATCTCATACCGCAAAACTTTTAGGCGTAATATTTCATACCAGAACGCAAATTATGGAAGAAAACATCAGATTCATCCAGATATTGGACGAACTCAAGCAGAAAGGAGAAGTCACTGACTATGTGAGTGTATCTACTGTATTAGGAACCAACAAAGCAGGTATAAGTGACATAAAGAGCGGACGAAAGAAATTATCTATCGAAATGCTTCGCCGTCTGAAATCTTCATACCCCAATGTAAATCTTGAATGGATAATCATGGGGGTGGGGGAACCTTTTGCATCAAATAAAAGCGAACCAGAAAACAACAGCCTTTCTTCCACATTTATCAATAAGATAGCAGAACAAGCAGAGGAAATAGGCAGACTTCGCGAGCAAATCGAACAATTCAAGAGAGGAAGGGGGCACAGTGCTTCGGATGCCAATACTTCAGAGATTGCCAATGTCGGGTAGGGGGTATGCGCATCATCTGGGGGCACGCACATCGCCGCTGATGACTTCCATGCGTACCCCGGTGATACCCTCCGAATCCCGCCATTCCCGGTGTTCCCCCTCGAAAAGCACCGGCACAAGTCCGTAAGGTATTGATTTTACGGACTTTTTGCCCATCCGACACTAAAATAGTATGGTATTTCGGGGGTATCTATCGGCACGTTTTTCGGGGCTATCGCTGAAAAAACAGTATTTTACCCCCTCTCTATCCCACCCCTTCAAAACCCTATTTTGTCCGTCCAGTTACCCATTCCTTGTCCGTCCACTTTGTCCTTCCAGTTGTCCTTCCACACCGAAATTCACGCACCGAAGCGAAAATCTTCACTTTGGCCTCTCCCCTACCCTACTACACTACAAACCTCCTATTCTGTCAGCCCAAATCAGCCCCATATTCGCGCTAAAAGCCCGTATATAAAGGGTTTTACCGCATAGGCAATAAAAAAGGCCGTATGCAAACCATACAGCCCTCAGATGTAAACTTCCGGCAAGCCTCTCCCCTGCCCTACACCCTAAAAATTAAACGCTATGTAAGCCCATGTAAACGTTTCGTTTTGCGTGGCCCGATGCAGCCATCACGCATAACTCTTTGATAAGCAAAGTTTTTCGACGTTTTTCGCCGTCCACCTCCTTATACGCTTCGTTCTGTGCCCGGTACTCCCGCTTGATGGTCGACCAATAGGCCACATTTGACGTATTGATTGAGAAGTCGAGATAATTCAGCTTGGTCTTTTGACGGAACGATTTGGAATCGAGCCTGTATCCCACACTGATGCTTTGCAATTCCAACGTGCGGTCACGCTGGACAAAGCGAGAAGACGCACCTGCTTCAAGCGAAGCCTCAAAGTTCTTAAACGCCACCAAGTCGCCAGCTTTCATCCAGCGTGCCTTCAGCACACGTTCATCTACGTTAGAATCCCTAATTGTCCCCACAGTCACTTCCACACGGTCACGCAACGTGTTGTTCATCACAAATCCGCCCCAGTGATAAGCAAATGAAAGATTTATGGAAAAACCTTTCCAATAGAACTGTGAATTAGCAATACCTCTATAAGTCGGATCACCACTTCCCAAAAAGACCTTCTCTTCCGCACGCATTATCTTAGTCACATTTCCGTGATTGTCAAGAAACACCTCATTACCGTAACTTGGGTCAATGCCCAACGAACGAACAGCCCAAATGGAGTAAACCGGATAGCCTTCAAACAACAGATTGCTGACATCCTTCTTCATATTCATCAACTGACGATTCATCTCCTTAATCGACTCAGAGAGTTTTCCAATCTTACTTTTATTATACACCAGTTGCAAACCGACATTCCAATGATAATCCTTGGTGTGATTGCGCAAAATGTACCCATTCAAGTACAACTCCAAACCTTTGTTTTCAACGCTTCCCACATTGCTGTCATAGTCTGAAAAGCCCATCGACTTGGGCAATTCCATTTTAGAAAGCAAATTGGATGTGCTCTTCCGATAAATGTCCAGACGACCACTAATGCGGCTTCGACATAAAGCAAACTCCAATCCCCAGTTGTACTCCAGTGTTTTTTGCCATGTCAGAGCCGGATTACCCCAACCTTGCAAAGTGGCAGTGTTCCAGTTCAAGTAGCGGCGTGCCGAGTTGTATCTATAAGTAGTAATGACACTTGCTGTGGAAAAATTCATCGTACCCGTCTCACCCACCGAGAATTTCAGGCGAAACATATTGAGCTTACTATCGTGCAGGAACTTCTCATTGTGCATGTTCCACCCCACACCGACACTCCAAAAAGGCGCATAACGATTGTCAGCTCCAAAGTCGGAATAACCGTCAAGGCGATAAGAAGCGTCCACATAATAACGACTGTCATACGTATAGTTCAAGTTCCCGGCAAAGCCGACATGCCTGCTGATATTTTCACCTCCCCGAGGAGCTTTGAACGACTCCAAGGAAGACCATTGGGTAGCATTGGAAATATGGGTCAGGTTCTCATTGCTGAAGCCTTCGGCCTTAACGGTCATCATATCTGCCGAAGCGTCGTTGAACATCCAGTTCACTCCCACATAGAGCAAATGTTTGTCTGCAAACATTTTATTATAACTCAGCGTAAAGTTGCCGGTAAGGGAATAGCCTTCATTACGCGTTTGCTCATACGAACCTTTGCGGCGCATACCTTCAACCGTCTGGTATTCGCTTCTCATGAAATCGACAGACAAAGCCGAACGGAATATATCATTGCGCCTGAAATCTTTCGAAATGCTCAACTGCCCACGGAATATCAATTCCGGAATGATAGTCCAATCAATGGAGAAATTATTCGTGAGGGCAAAAGACTTTCCTGTATTCGACGAATTGAGCATCCCTTCATACAGTGGATTGGATACAGGCTCGTCCGGAACGTGGTAAGTGGATGGAAAATAACGTACGAGTTTGCCCTCCGCATCATAAGGTGCATTATAAGGCTGTTGGTTCACAAATTGACGGAACGACGAATAAGGGCTATCCGACGTGCTATTGAACATGATATTCGTGTAGTTGCGGAACAATAAATTCTTCACATTATAAATAAGCATGATATTGTTGGAAGACCCCATGCGACTAGAACCTTTCATCACTCCGTTCACCTTATTGTAGTTGATGTCCGCACTCCAACGAAACGCCGTGCTTCCTCCTTCCAAACGAACATTATAACCTTGCCCCACTCCGTTGCGCAATGGTTTGCTGAGCCAGTCCACGTCAGTCCCTTCAAGCACGGTCTTCAAGCGTTCGTTATAATAATCGTCATACAACACCTGCTGATCCATGTCTTTTTTAGACTGGTAGACGCCAACCACCCTTTCCAACTCCAACTTATCTTTCGCATTGAGCAGATGATAGGAGGAAAGATCCGGGATTTCCAAATTAATCCGAGCTGAAGCCGACACCTTCAACCGCCCTTCGGCAGGCATCCGGGTGACAATCACAATCACACCGTTAGCTCCGCGCGAACCATAAATGGCAGTGGCAGAGGCATCTTTAAGGATGTTGATAGACTCGATTTCATCATCGTTCAAGTCCATCAAACGCGAAAAATTCACTTCCACTCCGTCCAGTATCACCAGCGGGTTGTTCACGGAGCTTTCAGTAGCCAACGCATTAATGTTCGTAGGCAAACTCGCCACACCGCGTATGTTCATTTTCGGCACAACATTAGGATTACTCCCAGCCAAGTTGTTCATTGGAATGTTTAGCGAAGCATCAATGTTGCGTAAGGTTTGTATCAGGTTCTGTCCTTTATAATTCTTCAACTGCTCCTGTGTCACAGTCGACACCGAACCTGTATAACTCTCTCTAGCTTTTGTGAAAATACCAGTCACTACTACATCGTCCAACTGATTGATGTCTTCTTTCAGCACGACGCGTATCACCGACCTATTCCCAATTTCGACTTCCACGGTTTTCAGCCCGATACACGAGCATACCAACGTTTTCGCATTGGCCGGCACTCTAATCGTATAAGCTCCGTTCATGTCTGTTCGCACACCAATGGAAGTCCCCTTCACCACGACATTAATACCTGGAAGCGGTTCCCCATTTTCATCAATCACGACGCCCTTGATTTCTCTCCGCCCATCCTGCCATACACGCTCCACTGCCCCCTTATGCAAGGCTGAAACGGTGGCTGCCATTGTCGGGAATGGCATAATCAGACAAACAGACCAACAAACCAACGAACGGGCACATCCTGCCAACATTTTGGCTGGAGGAATAAAATTGTTCTTGTTCTTCATAACCTTCTTTTAGGTGTTACCATATTTACATATTCACGTTTTTTCTTTGCATCATTGCTACCACGCATGAGTTTTACCTTTCACTCGTAGGAAGATTCATACTGAAAGCTATCACAAATAATCCATATTTCAAAACGCAAAAAGTCAGCATTTGGAAAGATTAGCGCACTATAAGCTATCATAATGACAGAAAATAAAAGAATATAATATCCATAAGACAGATTTTCTTCGACAAAAAACACGCTCCATCCTTCACTCGACTCATACAAAACGATGAAGTAACGCAACAGCCTGGAATGAGCAGATTAGACGATGAGTTTTCAAAAAACAGCACAATAAAAAACAAGAATTAAACACACCTTCCCGCAATGTTTCCAGCCTTATATGTTTTAGGAACAACAAACAAGCTCGCTGCTGTTCCTGCACCATCAACCAGAAAAAGCAGACTGAGCACACTCTCGCACATATCTTTTCCTCTCAATAAAAAATATAACTGCCAACCGACGAAGATTCCATATAGGGCATATCAAGAGTGCTAACAAGAATATTAAATAAAGGCAAAAAAGGGTAAAACAGACACCGATTAACAATTTGATAAAAACTAGAAATATTTGTTTTTCAGCTATAAATTATTGAAAAATATGCCGTAATAAGAGATTTATTAAAAAACTCTTAAGACACCAACCATCTCCCGCACTCCGGCTTCGAAGCCCTTTCCCCAAAGAGAATTTATCAACGATTATTACAGGAAACCGTTCGGGCAACCCTCTTATGCATTTCAATATTAATCCGCAAAATCCATCCCAAACATAAAGCTCTGAAATACATCACAAAAAGGGTCATTATAGCTTGTGCATGAGCATTTCCCCATCAAAAAATGGACTACATGCCTAAAAGGCTGTCTGCTTGAAATCGACATCTGGCCGTCTGAAAGATTAAAACTTCGTTCCATCTGTCCCTGCATTTGATAAATGACGGACATTGCAATCAAGAGTACAGAAATACAGACTCCCTATCCAAGCAGCAGACATGGAGACACAGAAGATTAAGATACAAACAATTAGGCCAATCATTTTCAATCAAGAGAAGGAATGAAACCACGGATAGGAAGGTAGCCGGCCACGGATAGGAATCCGTGCGAGAGCGGAAAGGAAGGCAGACAGGGGCGGAAAGGAAGGCTCGGAAATGCCCGGATTCGGAAATAAAAAAAGCGCACAGAGGAATATCCTCCTCCGTGCGCCTGTGCGTGTGCTTGCATCGTCCGTCGTGTCATTCCCCGCCAATAATTCCCGGAGCTGGGAAATGCATGCCGGCCATCGTCAGGCCGTTGTCACGCGCATAGTCCAGGATGCGTTTCCGTGTCGCAACGGCGGCTTCCTTGTCCATGTCGAAAGAAGCACAGATTTCCGGATGTTCCATTTGCAAAGCCATGCCGTGCATCAAGTCGCCCACGACAAGTATCTTGCCTGCCTGGAAAACAGTATGACCCGGCGTATGTCCGACGGCGTCCATCGCCACCACCCCTCCGGGCAACACGTCGCCAAACTCAAACAAGTGCAGATGGTTCTTGTAGGCTTCCATCGTCTTCACGACCAATGCCTTCTGCCCGGCAGGCATTTGCATCCAAGCATCATGCTCCACCCTTGAAGCATACACCTCGGCATTGGGAAACACCACCGTGTCGCCCCGCATCATGCCACCGATATGGTCGCCGTGGAAATGCGTCAGAAACAAATACCCGACATCGGCAGGCGAAAGGCCCATCTGCGCCAGTCCGTCTGCCAAGCGGCTGTCGGGTGTGCCATTGCCCGTGTCGAACAAAATGAGGCAACTGTCTCTCTCCATCAAAAACATGCTTACGCTCGATGGAACGCCATCTTCCAGTCCGAGGCTGCTGACCAGACTGTCCGAAGCGTCGGCAAACAGCGAACGCGGCATAAGTTTGTCTTCCGCATTGTCTTGTATCCACACCAGTTTCGTACTGTCGATACTAAATTCCACAACGGTTCTGCGTTCCATAATAGTCGTGTCTTGATTGGTTAGTTTATCTGTGGCTTTTGAATTTTTTCCGCCACAAGCGGAGAGCACAAGGGCGAAAGCCAACACACCCCACAAGCTCTTTCCAAAACAGTGTTTCATAAGCGATAGATTTGTGACCGGTAGCGAAGTTAAGCATAAAATGAAGAAAAAACAAACACGCTTCCGCGCCAGGCCGCAGACAGGAAAACCTCTGCCAGAAGCAGGAAAGCCCGGAAGGCAAAAAACCGACTTTGTCTGGAAAGACCCCGCCCTGTCCACTATAATAATGTATTAAGAACGCAGGGTTATCTTACGAATCATCATTTTTGCATGCAAAAAACATTCATTTTGTTTGGATGTTGTGAGAAAAGCTGTACCTTTGCCTGCGTAAACAAACAAAATAAAAACAACGAACAATGTATCTGAGCACGATTATTATTAGCCTACTGTCAGTCATTCTGATTAGCGTCGTGGTGATTCCATCAAGAACGTGAGAAAGGCGTATGTCGTGCTGCCGTAAATTTATATATGAAAGCCTTTCTCCTTTTTTGAGAAAGGCTTTTTTAATTTACGAACCGAAGGAAAGGATTTTGGAAATATGAAACATCAACTACGTAGTGCTGTCAGCACACAGGGACGACGCATGGCAGGAGCACGGGCGCTCTGGGTTGCCAACGGAATGAAGCGTGAACAAATGGGGAAACCCATCATCGCCATAGTCAACTCATTTACACAGTTTGTGCCCGGACACACACATTTGCATGAAGCAGGACAGATGGTGAAAGCCGAAATTGAAAAACTGGGCTGTTTTGCAGCCGAATTCAATACCATCGCCATCGACGACGGCATCGCCATGGGCCACGACGGAATGCTCTATTCGCTCCCCTCGCGCGACATCATTGCCGACAGCGTGGAATATATGGTCAACGCACACAAGGCCGACGCAATGGTGTGTATCAGCAACTGCGACAAAATCACCCCGGGCATGTTGATGGCTGCCATGCGGCTCAACATCCCCACGGTGTTCGTCTCGGGTGGTCCGATGGAGGCCGGCGAATGGAACGGGCAACATCTGGACTTGATAGACGCCATGATTAAATCGGCCGACTCGTCGGTCGGAGACGACGAAGTGGCTGCCATCGAGGAACATGCGTGCCCCGGATGCGGCTGCTGTTCGGGCATGTTCACAGCCAACTCGATGAACTGCCTCAACGAAGCCATCGGACTGGCACTTCCGGGCAACGGCACAGTGCTGGCCACGCACGCCAACCGCCGCAGGCTGTTCAAAGACGCTGCCGCATTGATTGTCCGAAACGCCTACAAATATTATGAAGAAGGCGACGAGAGTGTGTTGCCCCGCAACATTGCCACCCGTGCGGCCTTCCTCAACGCCATGACGCTGGACATCGCTATGGGCGGCTCCACCAACACCGTGCTCCACCTGCTGGCCATTGCCCACGAGGGCGAAGTGGACTTCCGGATGGACGACATCGACATGCTCTCGCGCCGCGTGCCATGCTTGTGCAAAGTGGCTCCCAACACGCAACAATACCACATCCAGGACGTAAATCGCGCAGGAGGAATCCTCAACATTTTGGGCGAACTGTCCAAAGGCGGACTGCTCGACACCGGCGTGTGCCGTGTTGACGGAATGACACTTGGCGAAGCCATCGAAAAATATAGCATCCTGAAAGACAACATAGACCCGGAAGCCCGCCGCATCTACACCAGCGCCCCGGGCAACCGCTTCAACATCTGCCTCGGCTCACAAGAGGCTACCTACAAGGAATTGGACACCGACCGTGCCAACGGCTGCATCCGCGACCTCGGACATGCTTATTCGAAAGATGGCGGACTGGCTGTGCTGAAAGGCAACATCGCACAAGACGGCTGCGTGGTGAAAACAGCCGGTGTGGACGAAAGCATCTGGAAATTTTCCGGCCCGGCCAAAGTGTTCGACTCACAGGAAGCTGCCTGCGATGGCATCCTGGGCGGAAAAGTCGTCAGCGGCGATGTGGTGGTCATCACCCATGAAGGGCCGAAAGGCGGACCGGGCATGCAAGAAATGCTCTACCCGACATCTTACATCAAATCAAAACATTTGGGCAAGGAATGTGCACTTATCACCGACGGCCGTTTCAGCGGAGGCACGTCGGGACTGAGCATCGGGCACATCTCACCCGAAGCGGCTGCCGGAGGAAACATAGGCAAGGTGGTCGATGGAGACATCATAGACATTGATATCCCGAACCGCACTATCAATGTGCGCCTGAGCGACGACGAACTGGCGGCACGCCCCATGACACCCGTAACCCGCGACCGGAAAGTGTCGAAGGCCCTGCGCGCATACGCCAACATGGTAAGCTCGGCCGACAAAGGCGGAGTCAGACTGATTGACTAAACGAGAAAAACACATTATATAAATATATGAGTAAAGAAAGAATAACTGGTGCAGAAGCATTAATGCGCTCACTCGAACATCATGGAGTGACTACGCTTTTCGGTTATCCGGGAGGTTCGATAATGCCCGTATTCGACGCTCTGTACGACCATACAAAACAACTAAACCATATTTTGGTACGCCACGAACAGGCTGCAACTCATGCAGCCGAAGGATATGCCCGTGTGTCGGGCAAAGTGGGAGTCTGCCTCGTGACCAGCGGCCCCGGTGCGACAAACACCGTGACCGGCATCGCCGACGCCATGATAGACAGTACACCCATCATTGTCATAGCCGGACAAGTGGGCACTTCACTCCTGGGTTCAGATGCCTTTCAGGAAGTCGACCTCGTAGGCGTGACACAGCCCATCACGAAGTGGAGCTACCAGATTCGCCGTGCAGAAGATGTCCCTATGGCCGTGGCCAAAGCGTTTTACATAGCACGAAGCGGCCGGCCGGGTCCTGTGGTGCTCGACTTTGCAAAAAATGCACAAGTTGAAACCTTCAACTATGAACCAGTCGACATCGACTACATACGAAGCTACGTGCCCGTGCCCGACACAGATGAAACGGCCTTAAACGAGGCTGCCCGCCTCATCAATGCAGCCCGGCGACCGTTTGCATTGGTCGGGCAAGGTGTAGAGCTGGGAGAGGCCCGCGAAGAACTGATGGCTTTTCTTGAAAAAGCCGACATTCCCTGTGGGGCTACATTGATGGGGTTGTCGGCCCTTCCCTCCGACCACCACTTATACAAAGGCATGCTGGGCATGCACGGCAATCTTGGACCTAACGTCAAGACCAACGAGTGTGATGTGCTCATCGCCATCGGCATGCGTTTCGACGACCGTGTCACCGGCAACCTGGAAACATACGCCCGCCAAGCGAAAATTATCCACCTCGACATTGACCCGGCAGAGATTAACAAAAACGTCAAAGTGGATGTGGCCGTGTTGGGCAACTGCAAACAGACTTTGCGCCAGCTCACCGAACGCATCCAAGAGACTCGGCACAGCGACTGGATTGAAAGCTTCAAGCCTTATGAAGAGCAGGAATACGCTTACGTCATCGAACCGGAAGTATATCCGAACGAAGGCCCTATCAAGATGGGCGAAGTGGCACGTGCCGTGAGCGAGGCGACCGACTGCCAGGCAATCTTGGTGACCGACGTCGGGCAAAACCAAATGCTGTCGGCCCGTTATTTCCGATATAGCCAACGACGCAGCATCGTGACTTCCGGCGGCTTGGGCACAATGGGCTTCGGACTTCCGGCAGCCATCGGAGCCACTTTCGGCGCTCCCGACCGCATGGTGTGCGCATTCATGGGCGACGGCGGCTTGCAAATGAGCATACAGGAGCTGGGCACCATCATGGAACAACAAGCACCGGTAAAAATCGTATTGCTCAACAACAATTACCTGGGCAATGTCCGCCAATGGCAAGCCATGTTTTTCAACCATCGCTATTCCTTTACACCGATGTTGAATCCGGACTACATGAAGATAGCTGAGGCCTACGGCATCCCCTCCCGGGTAGTGGAACGGCGTGAAGACCTGGCCGGTGCCATCGAACAAATGTTGGCAACCGACGGCCCTTTCTTGCTCGAAGTGGCAGTTATCGAAGAAGGAAAAGTGTTGCCGATGACTCCCCCGGGGGGAACCGTCAACGAAATGTTGCTCGATTGCTAAAAAAGAGGAGAAGAAGACATGGAAAAGAAACTATATACACTGATTGTCTACTCGGAAAACATAGCCGGTCTGCTCAACCAGATAACGGTCGTGTTCACCCGCAGGCAAATCAACATCGAAAGCCTGAATGTTTCGGCATCGTCCATACAGGGCATCCACAAATACACCATCACAGCGTGGATGGACGAAGAGACCATCAAGAAAGTAGTGAAACAAATCGAAAAGAAAATCGAAGTGATTCAAGCACACTATTTCACCGATGATGAAATCTTCTACCACGAAATCGCACTATACAAGCTGTCGACCCCCAAACTGGAAAACGACAGCTACATTTCAAAAGTCATCCGACGCTATGGTGCAAGCATCGTAGAAGTGAATCCTGTTTACTCCATCGTGAAAAAGACCGGCATGAGCGACGAAATCACTGCACTCAACAGTGAACTGCAGTCGCTAGGATGCGTATTGCAGTTCGTCCGCTCGGGACGGGTAGCCATCACGAAGAGTTGTGTGGAGCGTGTAAACGAATATCTGGCCGAACGTGCTGAGAAACATCGTAACACCAAATAAACATAAACTATGAGTACGGATAAAATAGGAACTTACCATTTCGTTGCCGAGCCGTTTCACGTCGATTTCACAGGACGGCTGACAATGGGCGTATTGGGCAACCACTTGCTCAACTGCGCCGGCTTCCACGCTGAAGAACGTGGTTTCGGCATGGCAGAACTAAACAACAACCACTACACATGGGTTTTGTCGCGCCTGGCTATCGAACTGACACGTATGCCACAGCAGTATGAAAAGTTTTCCATCCAAACGTGGGTTGAGAACGTCTATCGCTTGTTCACCGACCGCAACTTTGCCATCCTCGACAGCGAAGGCAATGCAATCGGTTATGCCCGCTCCATCTGGGCCATGATAGACATGCAGACGCGCAAACCGGCCGACCTTCTCTCGCTGCATGGCGGACACATCACAGACTACATCTGCAACGACAAAGAATGCCCTATTGACAAACCCGGACGCATCAAAGTAAACAACACGGATATACAAGGCGAACATCGTGCCCTTTACAGCGACATCGACATCAACGGACACGTCAACAGCATCAAGTATATCGAACATATCCTCGACTTGTTCCCCATCCATACGTTTAAGGATAAACGGATAGAACGTTTCGAAATGGCCTATTCAGCAGAAAGCTACTACGGCGACGTCCTTTCCTTCTACCGTGAACAGAAAGGAGAACAGGAATACGACATTGAAGTGAAAAAAAACGGCGGCGAAACAGTCTGCCGCAGCAAAGTGAAATTCAAATAACAACTTATTATTAAACGAAACACAGCCATCCTTAGTGCAAAGGAGACTGTGAAGATTACAAAAAACTTAGAAACAATGGCACAAATGAATTTTGGAGGGGTCACTGAAAACGTTGTGACCCGTGAGGAATTTTCGCTGGAAAAAGCACGTGAAGTATTGAAAAATGAAACTATCGCCGTCATCGGATATGGCGTGCAAGGCCCCGGACAATCGCTCAACCTGCGCGACAACGGCTTCAATGTCATCGTGGGCCAACGCCAAGGAAAGACTTACGACAAAGCCGTAGCCGACGGATGGGTGCCCGGAGAAACACTTTTCAGCATCGAAGAGGCTTGTGAACGCGCTACCATCATCGAAGTACTCCTTTCCGACGCTGCACAAATCGCCTGCTGGCCTACCATCAAGAAACACCTCACAGCCGGAAAGGCACTCTACTTCTCGCACGGATTTGCCATCACCTACAACGACCGCACGGGCATCGTTCCCCCGGCAGATGTAGACGTCATCATGGTAGCTCCGAAAGGTTCTGGAACTTCGTTGCGCACCATGTTCCTTGAAGGACGCGGACTGAACTCTTCCTACGCCATCTACCAGGACGCTACCGGACGTGCATACGAACGCGTCATCGCGTTGGGCATCGGCGTCGGTTCCGGCTATTTGTTTGAGACAACCTTCAAACGCGAAGTTTACTCCGACCTGACCGGCGAACGAGGCACATTGATGGGAGCCATCCAAGGCCTGCTTCTGGCACAATATGAGACACCGCGCGAACACGGACACACGCCGTCTGAAGCATTCAATGAAACCGTGGAAGAGCTGACCCAATCACTCATGCCGCTTTTTGCTGCGAAAGGCATGGACTGGATGTATGCCAACTGTTCCACAACTGCACAACGCGGCGCACTCGACTGGATGGGTCCGTTCCACGACGCCACCAAACCGGTGTTTGAGAAACTCTACCAGTCTGTAGCATCCGGCGAAGAAGCGCAACGTTCCATCGACTCCAACTCTCAGCCGGACTATCGCGAGAAACTGAATGAAGAACTCCGCCAACTGCGCGAAAGCGAAATGTGGCAGACCGGCGCCGTTGTCCGCAAATTGCGTCCGGAAAACAACTAAAAGACAACTAGTATCGACTATATTTACGTTGCGTAAAGCCCCCGAACGGCAAAATGCCCGACGGGGGCTTTTTTTATTGAAAAACACAATAAGCGAAAACGCGCAAAACGTCTCTTCCGACAATCACAGTTGTCACAGGTTCACTTCCGCGATTATGACGGGTTTATAATCGCGAGAATGAACCAGAGTGAATCGCGATTGTCAGCCCTTCATATTCGCGATTGTTAGAGTGTCACAACAGACATCTGTCAATTAGTTGTTTACTAACACATTAGCAAGCCTCTCACTTGTATCATCTCCACCAAGAAACCTCATTAGGAACTGTCTACAACCACCCTGACATCAAACGGGAAAAGCACAAATTTATACAATATGTCCACCTGAAACAAAGCCCACAGCTTCCAGCATGTGGAACGCCGTGGGCTCATCATAGTCTTGAATCTAAAAGGAGATTATCCTCCGAAGTTGTCGAACATCAAGTTCTTCATAGGCACACCAAGGCTGTCGAGCATTCCTTCGACAGCTTTGCTCATCGGACCGGGGCCACACATATAATATTCGATATCTTCAGGAGCTTCGTGGTCTTTGAGATAAGTTTCATAAATGACTTGGTGGACAAAGCCCGGAGTGTATTTCACACCTGCAGCATCGGCTGCCGGGTCTGGACGGTCGAGCGCCAAATGGAAAGAGAAATTGGGAAACTCTTTTTCCAACTGGAGAAAATCGTCGAGATAAAACACCTCATTCAATGCACGAGCACCATAGAAATAAGACATCTTACGGTCAGTAGTGTGAAGTGTGCGAAGCATGTGCATGATTTGGGCACGCAACGGAGCCATACCAGCTCCACCGCCAACCCACATCATCTCGCGCTTGGAATCAAATATCGGGTGGAAATCTCCATAAGGTCCACTCATGAGTACCTTGTCTCCAGGTTTCAGCGTGAAAATATACGACGAAGCAATGCCGGGCATCACATCCATGAAACCGGTTTGGGGTTTAGGCTTGAAAGGCGGTGTAGCAATACGCACGGTCAGCATAATGCGGTCGCCTTCGGCCGGATAGTTAGCCATGGAATAGGCACGCACTGTAGGCTCATCGTTTTTACACTTCAAGCCAAAAAGACCGAATTTCTCCCACGAAGGCAAATATTCTTGCCCGATAGACTCTTTGTCGATGTCTTTGTCGTAGTCCATCTCAAAAGTTGGAATCTTGATTTGTGCATACGAACCGGGAACGAAATCCATGTGCTCGCCCGGAGGCAAGGCCACAATAAATTCTTTGATAAAGGTAGCCACATTCCGGTTAGATATGACTTCACATTCCCACTCCTTCACACCTAAAACAGATTCCGACACTTTGAGGCTCATGTCACCTTTCACTTTCACCTGGCATCCCAAACGCCAGTGTTCCTGCCGCTGTTTACGATTAAAATGAGGTATCTCGGAAGGAAGAATCTCACCTCCTCCCTCCAACACCTGGCATTTGCACTGTCCGCACGAACCCTTTCCGCCACAGGCAGAAGAAAGATAAATGCCGTTCACGGACAGGGTGTTGAGCAATGTCGAACCGGAGTCGACTTCGACAACTTTGTCTCCATTGATTGTGAGCTTCACTTTTCCCGAGGGGACAAGATACTTCTTGGCCACCAGCAGGACAATTACCAGAATAAGCATTACGGAAAGGAAAACTCCGATGCTTGCTATGATTAGTTGTGTATCCATGTCTTTAGTGTATTATATCTTTAGTCCTGAGAAACACATGAAAGCCATCGCCATGAGGCCGACAACAATAAACGTGATGCCCAATCCACGCAAAGGAGCAGGCACATTCGAATAGGCCATCTTCTCACGGATGGCAGCCAGACCTACAATAGCCAGCATCCAGCCGATGCCCGAACCAAGCGCATAGGATATGGCATCGGCCACTCCACCGATATATTGCGGGTCGGTTTCTCCCTTCACGATGCGCTGTTGCATAAAAAGCGATGCACCCATGATGGCACAGTTGACAGCAATCAACGGCAGGAAAATGCCCAACGAGGCATAGAGCGAAGGACTAAACCGCTCCACCACCATCTCCACCAGTTGTGTGATGGCAGCAATCACGGCAATAAACAGGATGAAGCTCAAAAAACTGAGGTCGATACCGAAAACACCATCGGCTGCCAACACCTTGGTCTGCAACAGATAGTTCACGGGAAGTGTCACTACTAATACGAAAGTGACAGCAATGCCTAATCCTACGGCTGTCTTCACGGTCTTCGACACGGCCAGATAGGAACACATACCCAGGAAGAAGGCAAATATCATATTGTCGATAAATATCGAACGGACAAACAAACTCAATAGATGTTCCATAAACTTAACGATTTGAGTGATTCATAACGAAGCTGGTATGCTTACTTGTCTTGCAACTCTTTATGGCGGCTGCGCTGCCACCAGATGATGCACGCCAGCATGATGAGCGCCATCGGAGGCATCAACATAAGGCCATTGTTCAAATAACCGGCCTCATAAAAAGCCTGCGGAATGACGGTATGTCCTAAAATGGCTCCAGAGCCGAGCAACTCACGAAAGAATCCCACGACAATGAGAATAATGGCATAGCCCAAGCCATTTCCTATGCCATCGAGAAATGAAGGCCATGGACCATTTGACATGGCAAAAGCCTCCAAGCGTCCCATCAAGATACAGTTTGTAATGATTAGACCGACGTAGACGGAAAGCTGCACACTCACATCGTAGGCATACGCTTTCAGAATCTCACTGACAACCGTCACCAACGCAGCCACGACCACCAGTTGCACGATGATGCGGATGCGATTGGGTATCGTGTGACGAATCAAGGAAATGATGACATTCGAAAAAGCTGTGATGACCATAACCGAAAGTCCCATCACAATGGCCGGCTCGAGCTTCGCCGTCACTGCCAGCGACGAGCAAATGCCCAACACTTGCACCGTCACGGGATTGTTTATCCCGATGGGAGAAGTAAACGCTTCTCTGTTTTTCTTGGAAAATAATTGGCTCATATTGTATTTATCCTCCTATTCTTTAGACGTTAAAAACTTCATGTAGGCCGAAAGGCAGTTTTTCAGCATCTGGTCCACTCCATTTGATGTGATAGTACCCCCCGAAATGCCATCCACTTGGAAAGCAGGGTCTTCCACCTTACCGCTTTTCACCACACCCAGTGCCACCTCGCTGCCCTTAAGCACTGTCTTACCGGAAAACTTCTCCCAAAAAGACTTGCCGGCTATCTCGGCTCCCAGACCGGGCGTTTCGCTCGCATGGGAAAAATAGACACCATAGACAGAACTTTTGTCGGCATTCAAGGCCACATAGCCCCAGATAGCGCCCCACAAGCCTGTTCCATAAACGGGGATGACGTATTTCGTCTCTCCGTCCACTTCGCAAACAAAGACGTGCAGACGTCCATTGTCTTTCACCTCTTTTTCATAAGATGTTGCAAACTCGCTGTCGTCGACCGTCTCACCCAATGTCCCGTCGGACGTCAGCAGACGGTCAGCTTTCACATAGCGGGCAAACTCAGCATTCACATCCGTCACATTGTCGACATGGAGCGAAGCCAATATCTGCTTCTTTGTGTCCATCTTGATGTTTTCATTCTGGCGGCCGCGAAGCGCCGAATTGACAAATGCCAGCAAGAAAGCCACGGCAACGACCATCACGGCGGCATAAATCAACGTATATGTATTGCTATTCGTGTCCAGCTTCTTTTTTGCAGGTTCAACCAAACCATCAGCTCCTGCCGGTTTCACTTCTTCAAACTCGGATGCTGGTGCTTTACACACCGGACACACCGAAGGAGCGGCCTCGCCTTCGTGGACATAGCCACAGATTTTGCATTTAAATTTCTTTGTAGCCATATTCCTTACTTATTTACTAGTAGACATACGTTTCATTCTTCGCGAAATGTTGCTCTGCACTACACAATAGTCGATCAACGGAGCAAAAACATTCATCAGCAGGATGGAAAGCATCATGCCTTCAGGATAGCCTGGATTGAGCACACGAATGACGATAGCCATCGCGCCAATCAAGAACCCATAGATATATTTGCCTGTCTCCGTCCGTGCCGAAGTCACCGGGTCTGTAGCCATGAATACAGCACCGAAGCAGAAGCCTCCCAACACCAGATGCTCATACCACGGCATGTTTGCCATTGCCGTGTCTATGCCGGAAACATTGAACAATCCGGCCACGACAGCACCGCCGACAAAAACCGAAAGCATCGTTTTCCAACTGGCTATGCCCGTCCACAGCAAAATAACGGCTCCTATCAGGATGGCAATCACACTCGTCTCGCCAATAGAGCCGGGAATAAGCCCCGTCACCATATCCCATGAGAAAGCAGGATAAGCATCGGCAGCCTTGGCAGTCGACGCCATACCGAGCGAGGTAGCCGCTGTCAGGCCGTCGACCGTCTGTCCCAGCCCGCAAATGCTGTCGGGAGACACCCACACAGACTCGCCGGACATCTTGGTCGGATAAGCAAAGAAAAGAAAAGCACGCGCCACCAGAGCCACATTAAACACATTCATACCCGTGCCGCCAAACACTTCTTTGGCAAAAATGACAGCAAAAGCCGTGGCCAAAGCCAACGTCCACAACGGACATTCCACCGGGACTATCATCGGGATAAGGATGCCCGACACGAGAAAACCTTCCTGGATTTCCTCCTTCTTCCACTGCGCGACGATGAACTCTATGCCCAGCCCGACCACGTATGACACTACAATCTTGGGCAACACGGCAAGGAAGCCATAGAGGAACATCTCCCAGAAACCGGCCGTGAGCGGAGCCTGCGTGAAGACAGCCACATGCGTGAAATGCTGGTAACCCACGTTGTACATGCCGAAAAGCAAGGCAGGCAACAGGGCGATGACAACCAGCGACATGATGCGCTTGCTGTCGATGGCGTCGTGGATGTTCGTACCCGTGTGCGATGTCGTGTGGGGCACGAACATGAAAGACTCGAAGCCCTCAAACACAGAGTGGAAAGCATGCAGGCGGCCACCCTCCTCGAAACGGGGCTTTATCTTGTTCAAATAGTTTCTTAGACCTTTCATATTTTTACTATATGCTATAACTCTTAATCATCATTCACCCTCGTTTTCTCGGCGCAAGAGGTCGAGCCCCTCACGTACAATGCGTTGCAACTCCAATTTGGAAGAGTCGACAAACTCACACAAGGCAAAATCTTCAGGCGCCACTTCGTAAATGCCCAAAGCTTCCATGCGGTCAATATCGCCGGCAAGGATAGCCTTGATGAGATATTCACCCAAAATATCCATCGGAAGCACACGGTCGTATTCGCCAGACATAATCATGTGGCGTTCGCTTCCTTTCACACGGGCATCGAGCGTGTATTCGCGCTTGCGCCCAAACAACCAACTGAAATAGGAATGGCTGGTGCTGAAATCTTTCAGGCGCGGCCTTATCCAACCGAAAAACTCGTCCACGTCGCCCCCGTCGGGGATGACTGTCACCTGCGTGGAGTGCGCCCCCAGAAAACCGTCGGCAGCCGTCGGACGTCCGG
>ERZ779889.836-NODE-836-length-35771-cov-10.143101_pt1 | contig 35771 bp, 22 predicted proteins | sample MGYA00511030_ERZ779889 | MGnify/ENA primary metagenome ERZ779889 (study PRJEB29588, sample SAMEA2160616) | human gut metagenome | biome: human gut; feature: human-associated habitat; material: faeces | place: Denmark | collected 2008/2010 ... | reverse complement strand
CGTGGAGGTCTCGGAGTTCGACATCGAGGCCGACACCGTGATCATGGCCCTCGGAACCTCGTCCAACCCCCTCATCCCCCATACCACCAAGGGGCTGGAGACCACCAGGCGCGGATGCCTGGTAGCCGACGAGAGCGGAGCGACCACGCGCCCCGGGGTGTTCGCCGGAGGCGATGCGGTGACGGGAGCCGCCACCGTGATTCTCGCGATGGGCGCCGGACGCACCGCCGCGAAGGCTATTGACGAGTATCTGAAGCGGAAGTAGCAGGCTCGTCCGCGAGGTATTCCTTGCGGAACATGTCCAGGAAGAGCAGGAACAGCGAGACGAGCAGGGGTCCGAAGATGATCCCGATGAATCCGAAGAGCGAAAGGCCGACTATCACCCCGAAGATCGTGATCAGAGGGTGTGTGTTGGCCATTTTCTTCTGGAGCATGAAGCGCAGCAGGTTGTCGCTCTGAGAGATGAATATCGCGCTGAAGGCTAGCAGCCCCAGAGCCTGTCCCCACTGCCCCAGCACCATGAAATATATCCCCAGGGGCACCCACACCACCATAGTGCCGACTATGGGCACTATCGAGCAGAAGCCGGTGGCGATTGCCGCGAGTCCGGCGTTGGGCACGTTGAATATCAGATAGCCTATCAGGGCTATGACTCCCTGAAGTATGGCCACCAGAGGTATTCCGATGGCGTTGGACTTCACCATGGTGTTGATTCTCTCCATGGTCTCCTTCTTGTTGATGTTCTTCATCGGAATCACCGAAGCGAGGTACTGCTCCCATTTCCGCCCGCCGTTGAGCAGGAAGAAGAGCAGCAGCAGGGCCACGAGCAGGTTCACGAAGAAGCTGCCGATTCCGCCTATTATCGACTGCCCGAGCGCGGTGAGCTTGCTGCCGACGAAGCTTATCGTGTCCTGGGTCAGCAGGTCGACCCCGAAGCGCTGCTCGATGATGTCGAACATCTGCTTTGCGGGAGCGATGATTTCGTTGACGTTCCATTCGGCCTGCTGTATCTTGTCCACCACGAACCACACGATCAGAGTCAGCGGGATCACGATGAAGAGTACCACTGCGAGCACGACGATCACCGTGGCCAGGGTGGGCCGCCTGAGCTTCTTCGCCAGCCGGAAGGTAGGCCTGCGCAGCAGGATGTAGAGGGTCAGAGCGCAGAGTACCCCGCTCATGTAGGGTTGTGCCTGGCGGAAGAGAATCAGCCCCAGTCCGATTATCAGTGCTATCAGGGTGATTTTCCAGATTCTTTCCCTGCTGCTGTTAGCCATATCGTCGATTTTACTTGTCTGTCCGCAAAAATAAGGATTTTCCGTGGCATTGCACGGCAAATCGGAGTATCTTTGTCCGTTGCGGCTCAATCGTAGGCAGCCGCTCGGAAACAGAAGACGTATGGCAGTAGACAAGATCGAGGTCCGTGGCGCCAGAGTCCACAATCTCAAAGACATAGACGTAGAGGTCCCTCTTGGGAAGAAGGTCGCGATAGCCGGGGTCTCCGGTTCGGGAAAGAGTTCGCTTGCGCTGGGAGTGCTGTATGCCGAAGGCTCGCGGCGCTACCTGGAGTCGCTTTCCACCTACACCCGGCGCCGCATGACCATGGCCACCCACGCCCAGGTCGACAGCGTTGAGCACGTGCCGGCGGCCATCGCGCTGCACCAGCGTCCCGGAGTGCCCAACATACGCAGCACCTTCGGCACATCGACCGAACTTCTGAACCACGTGCGCCTGATGTTCTCCCGGCTCGGCCGGCATCTCTGCCCGAACGGGCACCGGCAGCAGCCTTCGATGGACGTTGCCCGAATGACGCAGCTGCACTGCCCGGTCTGCGGCGCCGAGGTGGAACTGCTCGGGGCCGAGTCGTTCGCGTTCAACAGCGACGGCGCCTGCCCCTTCTGCGAGGGCACCGGAGTCATGCGCGTGCCCGATGAGTCCACCTATGTCCCCGACCCGTCGCTGACCATCGAACAGGGGGCGGTCGCCCCGTGGAACACGCTGATGTGGTCGCTGATGGTGGATGTCTGCCGCGCGATGGGCGTGCGCACCGACGTGCCTTTCAGGGAGCTGACTCCCGGAGAGGTGGAGATTGTCTTCCACGGGCCGATGGTCAAGAAGCATATCCTCTACCGCCCCAAGAACGGGGAGATGGCCACCGAGCTCGACTTCACCTACTACAGCGCCGAGAACACCGTGCTCAACGCGCTTTCCAAGGTCAAGGACGAGAAAGGCCTCGCGAGGGTGGCGAGGTTTCTGAAGACCGACGTCTGCCCGCACTGCCACGGCTCGCGTCTCAGCGAAAAGGCGCTGTCCACCCTGCTCTGCGGCAGGAATCTCGCCGAAGTCTCGGCGATGACGCTCGACGAGTTGATAGCGTGGGTCAACGCCATCCCCGGGCAGCTTCCCGAGGAGATGAGGCCGATGGCGCGCGACATGGTGAAGGAGTTCAACGGGGTTGCCGCGAGGCTCGTGGAGCTGGGTCTCGGGTATCTGAGTCTCGACCGCTCCGCCGCGACCCTTTCGACCGGCGAGCGCCAGAGGGTGCAGTTCTCCCGCGCGGTGCGCAACAAGACCACCGGCATACTCTACGTGCTCGACGAACCTTCGATCGGCATGCACCCCGCGAACCTCAAGGGTCTGCTGGGCGTGATGGACGACCTCGTGGACGACGGCAACTCGGTGGTGCTCGTGGACCACGACACCCAGGTGCTGCGCCATGCCGACTATATGATCGAACTCGGCCCCGGGGCGGGGAAGGAGGGCGGCAGCGTGATTGCCAGGGGCGGCATAGGGGAGATCGAGGCCGACCCGCATTCGCAGATAGGGGCGTATCTCTCCGGTGAGAAGGAGGTGCGCGTGAGGGAGAGGTGCGCCGACGTCTTTGCGAACGGACGCATACACTTGTCGACCAACGCCGTCCATACGGTGCATCCGCTGGAGGTCGACATCCCCCGCGGCCGCCTCTCCGTGGTCACCGGAGTCTCCGGTTCGGGGAAGACGACCCTGGTGCTGGAATGCCTGCTTCCCGCGCTGCAGGCCAGCATCGCCGGCACTCCGCTTCCTTCCACGGTCCGCTCCGTCAAGGCGGAGGGCATACATCGGGCAAACCTGATCGACGCGACCCCGATAGGCATCAACGTCCGCTCCACCGTGGCTACCTACGCCGACGTGCACGACTATCTGCGCAAGACCTTCGCGGCGAGCCCGGAGGCCAGGGCGCTCGGCTTCAAGGCGGGAGATTTCAGCTACAACACCGGCAGCCTTCGCTGTCCTGTCTGCGACGGCACGGGGCAGATTTCCCTCGACATGCAGTTCCTGCCCGACGTGGATATCGTGTGCCCCGAATGCAAAGGTTCCCGCTATTCGCGCGACGCCCACAAGGTCCACCAGCACGGCTTCACTCTTCCCGAGATCATGGAGATGACGGTGGACGAGGCCGTTTCCCGGCTCGGGGCGTTCAAGGGGGCTCTGCCTCGTCTGCGTGTCCTGCAGGGGCTCGGGCTCGGCTATCTGACCCTCGGCGAGGCTACTCCGGCGCTGTCGGGCGGCGAGGCCCAGAGGCTCAAGCTCGCCTCGGAAATCGGGCACCGGCAGGATGACGCCGTGTTCGTGTTCGACGAACCCACCATCGGCCTGCATCCCAGCGACGTGAAGGTGCTTCTCAGGGTCTTCCAGCAGCTGATCGACGGCGGGGCGACGGTCATGGTGATCGAGCATGACCTCGACGTGATCCGAAATGCCGACTACATCATCGACATGGGTCCGGGAGGCGGCAACGCCGGCGGCCGCATCGTGGTGTGCGGCAGTGTTGAGGATGTGGCCGCCTTCCCCGAAAGCCGCACCGGCGAGTTCCTGCGTTGAGGTTAAGCATCCCTCGCAGGCGAGAAGAGCCTGCTCGTGGATGATATGGCCCTCCGGCGGCGCTGCTTCTACGTTGCAGCTGATTTGTAATCAGTTGCCATCTTGCGGACGGCTAGTCTCCTCAGCGGAAATCCCGTACTGCGTGTTGTCTTCGGATCAGGCAGGCGACTCCGCCGCGGCAGCTTTCTGTGTTTCAAAGATTCTGCGCCGGGCGGGCGCGAGGAGAGCCCTCCGCGGAGCTCCCCGGAGCGCGTGTCCGGCGGCAGTGGTTCATGACAGAAGAGGAAGGCGTGAGACTTAGGAGCAGCCTGTTTTTGGAAAACGGCCTTGCAGGCGTCTGTAAGGCGGTTTTCGCCGAACCTATTGCTCCTACGTCGGCTAAATTGCAGGGACGTGTGGGCATTGCATTTTTGTAATGGATTCATAATCAAATATTTCTGTAAAAGCAGAGCTCCTACCTAAGTTACCATTACTTCGCCATGCCATATTTGCAATCTGTTGCCTGTCCCGCGGCGGCGAGCTCAGCCTCCGGCAGTAAGAACCACCGCACGACCCTATACTGCCGGCAGGCCGACTCCGCCACGGCTTCATAAAGACAGGTTGCACGTCACGCCGGACTGGCGCGAGGAGAGCCCTCCGCGGAGCTCCCCGCAGCGCGTGTCCGGCGCCCAGGCAGCAGATTATATAAATATGCGTCAACTTGCAAATCTGCCAGTGCGCCCCTCAACGGTCTTTTCCGGCGTCAGATTAATTCGTGCTCACGCTGTAACTGGCTGTTCTGTCGGACTTGAAATTCATTGGTACCAGGTACAGCTATTCTGCTTCGGTGCAAGGCCGCCTGGTGGTCCTGCTGGACCCAATTTGGTTCCAGCAGGACCAGCCACTGGCCCTGGAATGGCCTCAGCGTTGTCCCGCCGGGACTACTGAATTTCAACTTTGCCTTCCTGCAAGACACCTGACTCAGGACCACACCTGCACTGACAGCGACCGGCAGCCATGCTGGGTTGCAAATCCAGCGTAACGGGGGCGCGAGGCGAGCAGCAGAGATTGGTGTCAGGATTGCAAATCCTGCCGAACGTGGTTGCCAGTCGGTGTGGGCAGGCGGCACAAAAAAAGGAGAGAACCCCATCGCCTAAGGTTCTCTCTTTTTAGTAATCTGGAATCGGCTCACTTAATTGTCTGATGTCTGACGCGTTTAGCTATGTCGGGCGATGTCCTGTGCTTTTGTAGTTCGGTGCAAAGTTATGTAATCCGCTGTCGTCTTTCAATACCAATATCTTGTGATTTTCGCGCCGTCCATCAGCGGTGGATGCCGCATCCAGGGTCAGTTCTGACCTTCTACGCAGTAGTCCAGCTTCTTGCCGGTCTTTGCGCTTGTCGCCGGCTTCTTCTCCCAGATGTCCTGGGTGAAGAACCTGCATATCGTAGCCAAAGCAATGAATAAAGTTCTCATATCGTAGTCTTTTTTATCTATTCGTTCGGGAATTCACCTTATAGATGAAAAACAGCCGGCTTTCGTTGCGTGGAAAATTGAATTTTTTGAAAAATATTTCAGGCCTTTCTAAATTCCCGCAGTTTGCCACAGAAGCTGCGATAGGATACGATAAAAGATAGTTGCAAAAAAAACGGAGGCCTCGAAAAAGGTCTCCGTTTTCTTTAGCAATGGTAGGAATTACTTCGTGATGACCTTTGCCATCTCGAGAACCTTGTTGGAGTAACCCCACTCGTTGTCATACCATGCGCAAACCTTCACGAAGGTGGGATCGAGCTGGATACCGGCCTTTACGTCGAAGATTGAGGTATGAGAGTCGTTGCGGAAGTCGGTTGAAACCACAGCCTCGTCGGTGTATCCGAGAACTCCCTTGAGCTCGCCCTCGGAAGCCTTCTTCATGGCTGCGCAGATCTCCTCGTAGGTGCAAGGCTTCTCGAGCTCGGCGGTGAGGTCTACGAAGCTTACGTCAGAGGTGGGAACGCGGAGTGACATACCGGTGAGCTTGCCGTTGAGAACGGGGAGAACCTTGCCTACTGCCTTTGCGGCGCCGGTAGATGAAGGGATGATGTTCTCAAGGATTCCGCGGCCGCCTCTCCAGTCCTTCTTTGAAGGTCCGTCAACGGTCTTCTGGGTAGCGGTGGCGGCGTGAACGGTGGTCATGAGACCCCTCTTGATTCCGAAGGTGTCGTTGAGAACCTTGGAGATGGGTGCGAGGCAGTTGGTGGTGCAGGAAGCGTTGGAGATGATGTCCTGTCCGGCGTAGGTCTCATGGTTTACACCATAGACGAACATGGGGGTGGCGTCCTTTGAAGGAGCGGACATGATCACCTTCTTAGCACCTGCGGTGATGTGCTGGCGAGCGGTCTCGTCGGTGAGGAAGAAACCGGTTGACTCAACTACGACCTCAGCTCCGACCTCGTCCCACTTGAGGTTTGAGGGATCCTTCTCTGCAGTGACGCGGATCTTGTGTCCGTTCACTACGAGGTGACCGTCAACAACAGAAATCTCACCCTTGAAAGTGCCGTGAACTGAATCGTACTTGAGCATATAGGCGAGATACTCAGGATCGAGAAGGTCGTTGATTCCTACAACCTCGATGTCGTTTGAGAAATTCTCGACTGCAGCACGGAAGACCATACGTCCGATGCGGCCGAATCCGTTAATACCAAGTTTTACCATCTTTGAAAAATTATAAAAATATTAAACTAATACTTCTAACCTTTGAAGCGATGCAAATTTATCAAAAAAATAGCGAAAATCAATTATATTTGTAGAAAAAGTAGAGATGAAAATTCTTGTGACGAACGACGACGGATTCGAGGCGAAAGGCATCTCCGAACTGGTTGAAATACTCCGTCCCTACGGCGATCTGACCGTGGTCGCCCCGAAGAAACCGCAGAGCGGAATGTCCATGGCGGTGAGCATGGGACTCAAACCTATAGCAGTCAGGAAACTGAGCGAGAAGCCGGGCGAGCGCTGGTGGTATCTCGACGACACCCCGGCGAGCTGCATAAAATACGGAATCGACAACATATTCTGGCCTGACCGCCCCGACCTCGTGGTCAGCGGCATCAACCACGGCAGCAACGCCGCCACCGCCGCGCTTTATTCCGGAACCCTCGGAGCCGCGATGGAGGGTGCTGTGAACGGGATACCTTCCGTCGGCGTGAGTCTCGACGCCTTCGACCATGACGCCGACTTCTCGGCAGTGGCGTCGCTGCTCCCCGGAATCCTGGACGAGCTGCTGAAGCGCCCCAGGGTGTTCGGAGGCTACTACAACGTCAACTTCCCCGATCTTCCTGCAGACGGAATCAAGGGCGTCAAGGTCTGCCACATGGGCAGGGCGCACTGGGAGAGGGAATACCGCCCCTTCCTCGAATTCCTCGGCCAGATCGGCCGCGAGCCGCGCGAGGAGGACCTGGAGTACATGCGGTCCGCGGAACCAGGGGAGGAGATATGCGTGATGGCCGGCGATTTCACCGACAACGGCGACAATGTCCACGCGGCCGACCACCAGCTGCTCGAGCAGGGCTGGATCACGGTCACCCCGCACAATATCGACAACACCGACCGCGGCGAGGAGCGGCGGCTTCAGGAAATATTCGGATAGACATGCGCTACTACATCATAGCGGGGGAGGCTTCCGGAGACCTCCATGGCAGCAACCTGATCCGCGGACTGGCGGCTGAGGACGGCGCAGCGCAGCTGCGCTTCTGGGGTGGCGACATGATGCTCGCCGCGGCTCGGGAGAACGGGATCCCGGCGGAACTGGTGCGCCACTACCGCGACGGCGCCGTGATGGGCTTCACCGAGGTCCTGGCCAAGGGCCGCAGGCTTCTGCGCAACGTGGAGTTCTGCAAGAGCGACATCCTCGTATGGAAGCCCGACGTGGTGGTGCTGATAGACTATCCCGGCTTCAACATGAAGATCGCCGAATTCTGCCACAGGCACGGCATCAGGGTGTTCTACTACATAGCCCCCAAGACCTGGGCTTCGCGCGAGGGGCGCAACAGGAAGCTCAAGGCCTGGGTGGACAGGCTCTTCATCGTCTTCCCCTTCGAGAAGGAGTATTTCTCCAGCCGCGGCATAAGCTATGTCTATGAGGGCAATCCGCTCGTGGACGCCGTGGATTCGCACGAATTCGTCCGCCCTGTCGAGGGCCCCTACATCGCTCTGCTCGCCGGGTCCAGAAAGGCGGAGATCTCCCGCACGATGCCCGTGTGCATGGAGCTTGCCGACAGGCTTTCGGCGCTGCCCCGATATGAAGGCTATAAATTTGTCGTGGCCGGCGCCCCGGCGAGGACCCGGGAAGACTATCAGCAGTACATAGGTTCACGTACGAACGTGGAGCTGATGTTCGACCGCACCTACGACATACTGAAGTTCGCCGACGCCGCCGTGGTGAATTCCGGCACCGCGTCGCTCGAGGCGGCGCTCATCGGCACCCCGCAGGTGGTCTGCTGGAGCACTTCTCCGCTGACCTATTTCGTGGCGAAGAACGTGCTGCGCGTCGGAGACCACATCAGATATATCTCCCTCGGCAATCTGTGTATCGACAGACAGGCATTCCGCGAGCTGATCCAGGAAGATTTCAACATAGAGGAGGTGCTGGCGGAGGTGCGCAGGCTCAATGAGGACCAGGCCTACCGCTCGCGCATGCTGGCCGACTATGCCGCGATCCGCGAGTCTTTGGGCGGCAGCGGAGCCTCCCGCAAGGTCGCAGCGGCGATGATAAGGGAGCTGCGGGCCGGCGGCGCAAGATAACACCCCTTGGAAATCAATATTCCCTCGGGCCGAAGATGGCGGTGCCGATGCGGACCATGGTGGCGCCGTAGTCGAGAGCCAGACGCCAGTCGTCGGACATGCCGATGGAGAGTTCGCTGAAGCCGTCCATCTCCGGGAAGAGGTCGCGGCAGTAGCCGAAGAAGGCTGAGATGCGGGCGAAGTCGGCGCGGATGTCGTCCTCGTTGTCGGTGTGCGAGGCCATGCCCATGAGGCCGCGGAAGCGGATGTTCCTGTATTTGGAGGCGTTGAAGAGTATCTCGAGGGCCTCCTCTTCAACGAAACCCTGCTTTGTCTGCTCTGCGCCGATGTGGAGTTCGAGCAGCACGTTGACCGTCTTTTGCGCCGTTTTCCCCCAGGCGTCCACGGCCTGCAGCAGATGCAGGCTGTCGATCGACTGCACGAGATCGGCGTAGGGGAGCACCATCTTGAGCTTGTTGGTCTGAAGGTGGCCGATGAAGTGCCATTCCAGCCTGCCGGCAATTTCGGGATGCTGCTCGCGGAAGCTCAGGACCTTCTTCTGGAATTCCTGCGGACGGTTCTCCCCGAAGCGCAGCTGACCGGCATCCACGGCCTCCAGCATGGCTTCGAGGGGGTGGAATTTGGAAACTGCCACCAGCTTGACGTCGGGTGGCAGTTCCTTGTAGATATTCTGCAGATTCTCTCTTATCATCGTTCTGCTTTGTGGGAGCTTCTATCTTCTGCCCTGCTTCTTGCGCTGCTCGCGGAGCTGCTGCTCCTGGATGCGCTGGGCTTCTTCGATGCGCTGCTGCCATTTGCTCTTGGGCATCGGCTTGCCTTCGCTCGCCCTGACCTTCTCGAGAATGGCCTCCTTGTTCACGCTCTTGCGGATGATCAGCGTCTCGGCGATGGAGATCAGCTGCGAGAGCAGGTAGTAGTAGCTGAGGGCGGCCGACAGCTGGTTACAGATGAAGAACATCATGATAGGCATCATCCAGAGGCTCATGAAGCGCATGCTGGCCGCGGTCGGGTCGTTGCCGTTGGGCTGTGAGGCCAGTGTGAACTTGGAGTATGCCCACATGGTGACGGCCATCAGCAGGGCGAACAGCGAGAGGTGGTCGCCGAGTATCGGGATGCGCATTCCGTAGTCGATGATGGAGTCGTAGGCCGACAGGTCGTCGCACCAGAGGAAGGGCTGCTGGCGGAGCTCGATGGACGCGGGGAAGAAGCGGAACATCGCCCACAGGATGGGGAAGGTCAGCAGCATGGGCAGGCAGCCTCCCATCGGGCTCACTCCGGCCCTCTTGTAGAGGTTCATCATGGCCTGCTGCTTCTTGAGCTGCTCCTGCTGGTTGTCCATGTGGGGGAATTTCGCGTTTATCTTGTCGATCTCAGGCTTCAGCGCGCTCATCTTCGCCGACGAAGCGTAGGACTTGTAGGTGAAGGGGAGCACCACGAGCTTGATGACGATGGTCATCAGGAGAATCACGAGGCCGAAGCTGTCGATGAACCTTCCGAAGAAGTTGAACATCGGGATGATGGCGTACTTGGTGAACCAGCCGACCAGCCAGCCTCCCAGAGGGATGATCTTCTCGTAGTTGTGGTCGTAGCTCTTGAGGGTCTGGAAATGGTTGGGCCCCAGGTAGAACTCGAAGGGGATGCTGGAGTTGCCGCCCTGGGCGAGGTCGGCGCGCATCCTGGCGCTGCAGTTCATCAGGTTGTGGCTCGGGTCGTCCTCCTTGAAGAAGTCGATCGCGAGCTCTCCGGAGCTGAATTCTCCGGGTGCGCGCATGATCACTGAGAAGAACTGCTGCTGGAACGCGAACCAGCTCAGCTTCGAGTCGATGCGGCGCTCTCCGTTGCGTCCGTTGCCTATTGCCTCGGGCTTCTTGTCGCCTTCATAGTAATAGTTGAGCTTGGAGTACTGCGACTCGTTCCTGTAGCCCTTCTCCATCCTCGGCACGGTGACGTTGAAGTCGATGTCGAAGGAGCTCACGTTGCTGGGGATCACGTCGCCCATGCCCACGAACGAGAGCAGGTTGTCCATGCGGTAGCTGTCTTCGTGGAGGGTGTACTTCTGCTCGATGTATCCGCCGCCGGAGAAGGGGAGACGCATCGTGACGCTGCTGTCGGTCTTCTCGGCGAGCTGGAAGGTGAAGTTGTCGGTGCGGAGGTACTCGCCGGCGTAGACGCTGACTGCATAGTCGGCCTCGCCTGGCTTGAAGAGATAGAGCGCGGTGCTGTCGTAGTTGTAGTAGTCCTTGACCATCACGGAGTGGGGCTGCGCGCCCCTGGTGTTGAACTCCACTCTGATCTTGCTGTTCTCTATCGCCACGATCTGCGCCTCGGCTCCGTAGGCTTTCTGTATCGCCGAATCCTTGTATGCGGGCACGACGCCGCCGTTCCTGAGTTCTTCCTCCTCCGCCACGTCCGGCATCTCCCTCACGGGATTCATCGCCAGAGCTATCGAGTCGGCCTGTGCCTGCAGTTCCGCATTCTTGCGCGCGCGGCCGGTCTCAAAGACCGAGAAGCCGACGAAAATCAGAATTATGAGGAGGAATCCTATTACTGTGTTCTTGTCCATCTATAGTTATTTGCTTTCTTCTTCGGCGTTCCTGATCTGCTCCTCGAGCTTCTTGAGTTCTGCCTTGGCTTCGTCTATCCTTGCCTGCATCTGCTGGATGAGCGGATTGCTGCTGCTGGACGAAGAGAAGAATCCTATGTTGTTCTCGTAAGTGATGATGTTCTGCTGGAGGGTGTTGTACTTGGCGATGAGGTTGTCCTTGGGACTGCGGTGCTGGTTCGAAGAGCCTCCCTGCCTGCCGCCTCTCTGACGGTTGAAGAGGGGGAACTTCTCCTGCATCGCCTCGCGGAATTCGCCGAGCACTGCGTCCTTCTCCTTGTAGGGCACGTGGCCTATGGCCTGCCAGCGGTCGTTGAACTCGCGCATCATCTCGGCGTTGGCGGTCTCGTCATCGCCGGGCACGTAGGCCCTGATCTCCTCGATGAGCTTCTTCTTGGCCTTGAGGTTGCCGTAGAAGTCGTTTTCGGGCGAGGCGTTGGCGTCCCTTCTGGCGAAGAACTCGTCGCAGGCCGCGCGGAACCTCTTCCAGAGCTGCTCCGACTTCTTGCGGGGCACGGGGCCGATCTCCTTCCACTGCTTCTGCAGGGAGATGTACTGGTCGGTGGTCTTCTTCCACTCGGTGCTGTCCTTGAGGGCCTCTGCCTGCTCGATGAGCGCCTGCTTCTTCTCAAGGTTTTCGGTCATGGCGCCCTTGATGCCGTTGTAGTATTCGCGCTTGCGTCCGAAGAAGGCGTCGCAGGCCGCGCGGAAGCGGTCGTAGATCTTCTGGTTCTCCTTCTTGGTGGCGAAGCCTATCTTGCGCCATTCGGCCTGGATGTCCTCTATCTCCTTGGAGAAGGCGTTCCACTCGGAAGCGCTCCTGACCTCGCGCGCCGCGATTTCCTCGACGCGCTCGCAGAGCTTCTTCTTCTTCTCGAGGTTCTCGAGCTGCTGGCCCTTGAGCTCTTCGAAATGAGCCTGGTAGCGCTTGTTGATCACCGCGGTGGCCGCCTTGAAGCGGTCCCATATCTCCTCGCGCTTCTCCTTGGCCACGGGGCCGTACTCCTTCCACTGTTCGTGGAGTTTCTGGAGCTCGTGGAAGGCGTTCACGATATTCTCGTTCTCGGCGAGCTTCTCGGCCGCCTCGCAGAGGGCCTCCTTGGCCTCGAGGTTCTTTCTGAAGTCAAGGTCGCGAAGGTCGCGGCTTATCTTCACCATGTCGTAGAACTTCTCGACATAGAACTGGTAGCGGTCGTTGATGTCCCTGAAGGACTGGGCGGGCACGGGGCCGGCCTCCCTCCAGCGGTTCTGTATTTCGCGGAAGGCGGGGAACTGCGAACTCATGTCGTCCTGGCCCTCGACCAGGGTCTTGAGGTCCTCGATGATGGCCTGCTTCTTGGCAAGGTTGGCCTCCCTCTGCTCCTCCTGCTGCCTGTTGTATTCGGCCCTCTCCTTCTTGTAGTCGGCGTAGAGAGCCTTGAAGTTCTGCTCGACGGCCTCGAAGGGGTTGCTGCGGGCGTCGTCGGCAGAAATGTCGGGATTCTCGCCCTTGAGTTTGGTCAGGAGCTTGTAGAACGCGGACTTGATGGCCTCCGCTTCTTTGGAACGCGACATGCTGTCGGCGCTGTCCTTGAGTCTGACGAACATGTCTGACAACTCGGCCAGAGACTTGTCAGCAAGTTCCTCGACTTTGTCGGCCGCGTCCCCGGCGGCGTCCTCCACCTTGTCGGCGACCGTTTCGAGCTTGTCGCTCACGGTCTCGACGGCATCGCTCACCTTTTCGGCGGCATCAGCAAGGACTTCTTGCATCTTCTCTTGAAAGTTGTTTTCGCTCATAGTGAATTCACGTTGATTACAGACTACAAATATAGTGATGAATTTGGCTTTTTTCATAAAAATGTCTCGGAAATGAATTTTTAAGGGTATTTTTGCGGCACACCAACGGATAACGTCATGCGCATAGATATTTTGAGCGTCGTGCCCGAGCTGCTCGAAAGCCCTCTGGGGCATTCGATAGTGGGCAGGGCGATAAAGAAGGGGCTCGTGGACATCCGGGTCCACAACCTGCGGAAATACGGCATCGGCCCGAGGAAGAACGTAGACGACTACAGCTACGGCGGCGACGCCGGCATGGTCATGCGGGTCGAGCCGGTCTACGACATGATCGCCGAGCTGCGCACGGAGCGGGACTACGACGAGGTCATCTACATGTCGCCCGACGGCGAGAGGCTGACCCAGGGCATCGCGAACGAACTCTCGCTCAGGGAGAACATCATAATCCTGTGCGGTCATTATAAAGGTATAGACCAGCGCATACGCGAGCATCTGGTGACGCGCGAGATTTCGGTAGGCGACTATGTGGTCAGCGGCGGCGAGATTCCGGCGGCCCTGCTGGCCGACGCCCTCGTCCGCCTGATTCCCGGAGCGCTCACCGACGAGACCTCGGCGCTGTCGGACTCCTTCCAGGACAATCTGCTCTCGCCTCCGGTCTACACCAGGCCTGCCGAGTTCAACGGCTGGAAGGTGCCGGACGTGCTGCTGAGCGGAAATCCGAAGCTCATACGCCAGTGGCAGGACGAACAGGCCCTGGAGCGCACCAGGCGTCTGAGACCGGAGCTAATTAATAAAGAATTTTAAAAACTAAATATTTTTCTTGAATTTTTTTTGAAAAATTATTGTATATCTGAAAATTTATGTATCTTTGCCTTCGGAAATGAAAACAACTCGACTTCGGTTCTGTGCCGAAGGTTTCTAATCAACAATAATTAACCTTCTATAAGGTAATACACTACTAACTAACCGTAAAAGCCTGCCGTGATGGTAGGCTTTTGTCGTGTTCGGGCCTTCGGGAGTTCCGTTCGTGCCCCGAAACCGTCACTTCGTCCTGAAAAACAATCCGTGCAAAGATTGGCTTTTCATTTTTGTCGACATTTGATTCAGCTGAATGTCGCCACTCTGAGTCATGTCCGCCGGCAGGCTGGGCGGGCGGAAGCCGAAGCGGCGGCCGGCCATAACCAAATTAATAACCAAAAAATCATTTCAATGAGAATTTCTTCTGTATTCCTTGCGAGCATCCTGCTTTCGTGCGGGCTGTCCGTTCCTCTGTTTGCTCAGAGCGGATATGAGGTAAAAGGAGTTGTAGTGGATTCGGAAGGACCTGTCATTGGCGCGACCGTCATGGAGAGCGGTACGCAGAACGGAACTTCCACCTATCTGGATGGAGACTATGTGCTCCAGGTGTCCAGCGCTGACGCGATCATCGAATTCAGCTGCATCGGATACAAGACAGTCAGCATGCCGGCACGTTCGGTACCTTCGACCGTCACCCTCGAGTTCGACTCGGAGATGATAGAGGAGACCGTGGTGGTCGGATACGGTTCGCTGAGCAAGAAAGAGATTTCTTCCTCAATCGTGAGCGTGAGTTCCGAAGACTTCAACAAGGCCCCTGCCGGAGACCCCATGCAGCTGCTGGTCGGAAAGGTCGCGGGACTGAACATTGACGTGGCCGCCGACGGCGGAAGCTCGTCGTTCCAGATCCGCGGCGCCACCTCCATCAACGGAGGCAACTCTCCTCTCGTGGTGATCGACGGCGTGGCCGGAGGCTCGCTCGACAATATCTCCACCGAGGACATCGAGTCCATCTCCATTCTGAAGGACGGTGCATCCGCGGCGATCTACGGTACGCGCGGTGCGAACGGAGTCATCCTCGTGACCACCCGCAAGGGAGCCGGCACTCCCGGCAAGGTCAGCGTGACCTACGATTCCTACTATGCAGTGCAGCTGCTCCACGAGCTTCCCGACGTCTACAGCCTCGACGAGTGGCTGGAGATCAACGAGAAGTACAACCGCGGCAAGGCCGACTACGGCGGACGCGAGGACAAGGCCTACTGGAACGCACTGCGCAACGACAAGCCGACCTACGACCTGAACCAGTACATCTCCCTGGCCGGTTCCACCGAGAAGAGCACCTACAACCTCTCGCTGCGCTATTCCGACCGCAACCAGCTCTATAAGAACAACACCCGCCAGAACTACAGCGTGAGGTTCAGGATGAACCAGCTCCTGCTCGGCGACTTCGTAGAGCTCACCACGCTGGCCAACGTCAACGCGAGGGTCAACAACGGCAACGGAGGCAGCCTCGGCGGCACGATCTTCATGAACCCAACCCAGCCTGTCTATGACGATTCCACTCCCACCGGCTACTACTGGCCCACCCACACCACCGGAGCCACCAACGCCGTGGAGAACAACCAGGTGCCCGAGAACAAGAGCCACAGCATGAACCTCACCTTCCAGGAGGACATCAAGCTGAACCTGCTCCGCACCCCTTCCAGCATGCTGACCACCAACGCGAACATAGCGGTCGACTACAGCAGCAGCTACAGCCACAGCTACACTCCTTCCACGATGCAGACCTGCCAGATGTGGAACGACTACGCCGGCTCGGCCAGCCTGTCTTCAAACAACAGCCTCGGGCTGAACTTCGAATGGATGATCAACTACAGCCTCGACCTCGACAAACACCTGCTCAAGGCGGTCGCCGGCTACTCCTATCGTCAGGACGAAGGTGAGAACATGTCGATGACCAACCGTGACTTCCAGTACGACCAGTTCCTCTGGTACGATATCGGCTCCGGTTCGTTCCTCAAGGACGGAAGGGCTTCCATGGGCTCCGGCAAGTGGTTCAACAAGATCGCCGGCGTGTTCGGGCGGGTGACCTACTCCTGGAACGACCTCATCACCGTGACCGGTTCGCTGCGCTATGAGGGCAGCTCCAAGTTCGGAGCCAACAAGAAATACGGTCTGTTCCCCGCTCTCTCCGGAGCCTGGACCATCTCCAACATGAAGTTCATGGACTCAACCAAGGGCTGGCTCGACGACCTGCGCCTGAGGGTTTCCTACGGTGTGACCGGACGCAATGCCGGCGACGACTACGCCTCTCTCGCGACCTATGACTCCAAGGGTACCTACTACATGATTGACGGACAGTGGGTTCCCGGCTACGGAATCACCAGGAACGCCAACCCCAACCTCGGCTGGGAGACAGCAGTCGTCTACAACTACGGAATCGATTTCGAGATGTTCGACCACAAGCTGACCGGTAGCATCGAATACTTCGACAGGCGTTCCGAAGACCTGCTCTACACCTACACCGCGCCCCAGCCTCCCTATGTCTATGACACCATCAGGCTCAACCTCGGCTCTACCCAGAACACCGGCGTGGAGATGGTGCTCAACTACAGCATGAACTTCGGCAAGGACTGGAGACTGAGCGTAGGCGGAACCTACACCTACAGCGACGCCGTGCTCAAGAGCATAGGAAATGACATCTACCAGGCCTCCTACATCGACCTCTACGGCACCGGAGGCATCGGAAGCAGCGACTACTTCTTCCGTCTGTACGAAGGCACCCGCATCGGAACCATCAGAGGTTTCGAATATGCAGGCTACAATGAGGACGGACAGCTGCTCCACTACACCGCCGACGGCGGCACCGCCACCAAGACCGGAGTGCTCGACGACGACAAGCGCGAGATCGGAAACACCCTTCCCAAGCACAGCTTCTCGCTGAACATAACCCTGAACTGGAAGGACTGGGATCTCACCATCAACGGCCGCGGACTAGCGGGAATGGACATCTGGAACTCCCAGCTCCAGTCCTACGGCTATCCCGGAGCGACCGCCGAGAACCTCCTGAGGTCGGCTTATGAGAAGTATCCCTACCTGACCGCCGACAACAACTATCTGAACTCATTCTACCTCGAGAAGGGCGACTGGTTCAAGATAGAGAAGGTGTCAGTCGGCCGCCGCTTCAACTTCAGGGAAGGCAACAAGCTCGGCCTGGACAATCTCTATGTCTATCTCGCCGCCACCAACCTGCTGACCCTCACCGGATTCACCGGAGTCGACCCCTCTACCGTGACCTCCATCGGACTTACTCCCGGTATCGCAGGCTCGACCACTCTCTATTCTTCGCGCGTGACGCTCGGAGTTACCTTAAAGTTCTAAATGACATTTCAGGTTATGAAAAAGATAAAAAGACTCCTTTCGGTATTCGTATCGGCGCTTGCCGTGACAAGCTGCTTCGATATGACTGAGCATCCCTACACCCTCATGGATGCGTCGAACTACTTCACCGACGAAGCCTCTGTGAAGCAGGCCATAGCCAACATCTATGCCCAGGAGCAGGGGGACATCTCCGAGTTCTACTGGTATGCGGCGGAACTCACCGCCGACCAGATTGCATGGCGTTCGTGGAACGGCGGAAGCTGGGGCTGGGACTCCGCCGACAAGTTCGTGCTCTCGACCCACACCTGGACCCCTCTGTCAAATTACGTGAACAGAATCTGGAGCTGCGCATGGACCGCCATAGGCCTCTGCAACAACTTCATCTATGACCTCACCAACATCGACGCTGCCGCCATCGGAATCACCGAGGAGCGCAAGCAGGAATATCTGGCCGAGGTCCGCACCTTCAGGGTGTACTGCTACTACAACGTGTTCGAGGTGTTCGGCGGAACCATTCCCCTCACCACCTCCATCGACACCAACGAACTGCCCGTCAGCGCGATGGACGGCACCACCTTCGAGGAAGGATGCCGCAAGATCTGCGCGTGGATGGAGCAGGAGCTCAACGAGACCTGCGCGCTGCTGCCCGTCGGCGGCTCCGTCAACACCTGCAACCAGGCGATGAACAGGATGCTGCTCATGAGGATACTGCTCAACTCCGAGATATTCACCGGCACGCCGCGCTTCGACGAGTGCAAGAACCTGGCGAAGGAGATCATGGACGGAAAATACGGCAACTACGCTCTCGCCACGAGGTATCAGGACATCTACTCCGCCAACAACGACACCCAGTGCAACGAGATCATCTTCGCGTTCTCGAGCGACGAGATCTACAACATGAGGTCCACCAACATGCGCAACGGCCCCTTCATGAGCTACGTCTTCATCGACTACTTCGACACTCCCCAGCGCCATTCAGGATGGAACTGCTGCTGCGTGACCCCTTCGTTCGACAACAGCAGCAACTTCTACGACCAGTGCGTGGAGAACGTCCCCATACTCGACGAGTCCGGCAAAACTGTCGGCTACGAGATCAACGTGCTCAACGAGATGTACGACAAGGAGCTGGCCACCTGCTTCCTCGACGCTCCCTACAACGACAAGCTGGGAGCCGTGCATGAGCGTTACGATCCTCGTGACATCCGTCTCGTCAAGCCTTACAACGACGATACCGGAGAGAACTGGGGAGGAATGTTCCTCGAGGGAGTGATGCGCGAGCATTACGGAACCGGCGACGTGCAGCTCGCCGACGCCGACAGGAACAACATGGCCCTCGTCTACGTGGACCAGGTCGGCAACTTCCAGGGCAAGGGCAACCACCCCGTGCAGATAGTTGAGAACCCCCGCTGGGGCGAGACCAACAGCGGTCTGCGCGCAGCCAAGTATCCCTACTACACCACTAACTCTCCCTATGACTTCTGCGACCCCGACGTGGTTGAGTTCCGTCTCGCCGAAGTTTACTACACCTACGCCGAATGTCTGCTCCGCGAGGGCAACGCCGATGAGGCCAAGAATGTGGTGAACGAGGTGCGCAAGAGGTATTTCTCCGAGGAGGACTGGACTTCTTCATCAGTCGACGAGGCTACCGGAAGGATGCTCGCTCCTGCAAGGGACCAGGCTCCCCGCGGATTCTCCGACGAGTTCGACATGGACCGCATGCTCAGCGAGTGGGGTCTCGAGTTCTTCGATGAGGGACACCGCCGCCGCACCGACCTGCGCAGGTTCGACAAGTTCACCCAGGGTCAGTGGTGGTTCTTCGGAAGGGCCACCGAGGTGGGATATGACCTGCCCGCGAAGAGGGACCGCAAGTACGAGTGGTTCCCCGTTCCCGAGCGCGCCCTGTCCGCCAACCCCGGACTCTCCCAGAACCCTTATTATCTTTAGTTGATTGCGGACCGGCGCAGGCTGTCTGCGCCGGCCCTTTTTCGATTTTTCTGCCGGAGGACCTGGAATGAAGAAGTTGTCTGACGTCCTGGTGATACAGATTTTCGTATTGCTGCATGTCGCCGTCGCGCTGCTGTCAAGATTGTTCGGACTTTCTGACGAGTTGGTGTTGACCATGCTTACGATGCTTCTGTCGGTTGTGTTGTGTTGGAGAAAGCAGGTCAGCGTGACGATGATGGCGGGCATACTCATACTTGTCAACGTCGCCGGCTTCTTGCTTTCCAAGGTCTTCGGCAGTTTCTTCGGACCTCTCTTCTCGTGGAACACGATGTACGTGGGTCCGGTCATAGTCTCCGTAACCACCGAGATAGTCGGTTTCGGAGTGCTCGGAGTGATATGGCTTCTGAGGAAGCTCGGAGTCACCTGCCTTGCCGGGAAAATAGGCGTCTGGTGGCTGATGTTCGCCTTTCTGCTGATTCTGACCATCAGGCTCGTGATGATGTTCATTTCGAGGGACGACAAACTCTCCGAAAATCTCGAGCTCAACGTGCTTGTCGACTATCTGTTCAGCAGCGCCGCGGTCTTCTATCTGGCATACTGCTCGATCAGGGCAGAGTCGGCGGCTGCGAGGGAGAAGGAGAACGCCCATAAGGCCCAGTACGACTATCTGAGGCTCAAGCAGCGCGTCGAACCGCATTTCATGTTCAACAATCTGAACGTGCTCGACGAACTGGTGTGCAGCGGCAGCATCGAGGCCGCGTCGACCTTCATCCACAAGCTCGCCGCCACCTACAGATACATGATAGGCAATGAGCCGGAGACCATGGTGACGCTGCGCGAGGAGATGAACTTCGTCGGAGAATATGTCGACCTGCTGAAAGTGCGCTTCGAGGACGCTTTCGACATCTCCTCCGACATTCCCGACGAGCTCCTGCAGCTCTATGTGGTCCCGTGTTCGGTGCAGCTGCTGGTGGAGAACGCCATCAAGCACAACGTGGCTTCGTCGGAGGACCCGCTGCTGGTGAGAATCGCGCCCGAGGGGAAATATCTGTCGGTGAGCAACCCGCTCAGACCCAAGGTCGGTCCCGCCGGAGCCGGAGGGCTCGGACTCAGATACATACAGCAGCAGTACCGCGACACTGCCGGAAAGGACATAGTCGTTTCTTCCGAGAAGGGGGAGTTTACAGTTAAATTACCGTTGATTTATGGAGGCCTTGATAATAGAAGATGAGAAGCTGGCCCAGCTGAGGCTCTCGAAGATGCTTGAGGCCGTGGCTCCCGACATAGAGATTGTCGGGATGACCAAGTCCGTCAGGGACAGCGTGGAATGGCTCCGGAGCCAGGAGCACGCTCCCGACGTAATCTTCATGGACGTGGAGCTCGAGGACGGCACCTGCTTCGAGATTTTTCACCAGTGCCGCGTGACGTCCAACGTCGTCATGGTCACTGCGTACAATAAATATGCGATCAACGCCTTCGAGGTCGGATGCGTGGATTATCTCCTCAAGCCCATCGACCAGACCATGCTTCACCGCTCCCTGGAGAGGTGCCGGGCCAACAGAAACGTGGTCGACGCCGAAAGGCTGCTTTCGGCTCTTGGACGTGTGCTGGTCGGCTCGGACGCCAACGCGATGCCGGCCGGCTACAGGAAACGCTTCGTGATCAGGGAGGGGGAGCAGTTCGTCCCGGTCAGCACGAAGGACGTGGCCTACATCTATTCCGAAGACAGGGCGAACTATATCGTGACCATGTCGGGGAGGCGCCACCTCGTGAATCTTTCGCTGGACCTTCTCTCCGACCAGCTCTCGCCCTACGATTTCTTCCGGATTTCCCGGACATGCATAATAGCCGTCGGGGCCATCCGGAGCATAGTCCGCCTGAAGGGAGGGAGGCTCAAGATCCTGACCGACGCCGAGCCGTGCTGCGACCTTACGGTGTCCAGGACACGCGCCGCCGACTTCCTTGTTTGGTTTTCATGACAAATAAAGACAATATGAGAAAATACTTGATTCTTGCCTTGCTGCTGTCGGCAATGTGCTCCTGCAGCCCCGGCGGCCGGAATTCCGCATCGTCCGGCCCTGCCGCCTTCGTTCCTCCGCATCCCCAGGATGTGGTGATGTATCAGGTAAATCCGAGGAATTTCGCGCCGCGGAATTCCTTCAACGCGGTGAGGAACCATCTGGATTCCATTGCGGAACTCGGAACCAACGTAGTGTGGTTCATGCCGATATTCGAGATAGGTGAGCTGAAGTCCGTGAATTCCCCGTATTGCGTGAAGGACTACCGCTCCGTGAACCCGGAATTCGGCACCGTCGAAGACTTCAAGTCCCTGGTGCGTGAATGCCACGCGAGAGACATGGCGGTGATCATCGACTGGGTCGCCAACCATACCTCCTGGGACAATCCCTGGATATATGAGCATCCCGACTGGTATACCAAAGGCCCCGACGGCGAGATAATCTCTCCGGAGGGGACAGGCTGGAATGACGTGGCCGACCTGAATTTCGACAATCCCGAGATGTGCGCCGCGATGATAGACGCGATGAAGTTCTGGGTGACCGAAGTCGGGGTCGACGGATTCCGCTGCGACGCCGCCGATTTCGTGCCCTTCGAGTTCTGGAAGGACTGCGTCTACAGTCTCAGGGCGATCGAGGGCAGAAACCTGCTGATGCTCGCCGAGGGCCAGAGAAAGGACCACTTCGATGCCGGATTCGACATGAACTATGCCTGGCAGTGGCTTTCCGCCCTGCGCAGCGTCTATTCCCGCGGACGTGCGGCGGCTCCGGCCAGCAGCCTCTTCCAGGTGGACTCCGCCGAATATGCCGGCATCCCCGAAGGCTGCGTGAAGCTCAGGTTCACCACCAACCACGACGAATGCACCAAGATGTCGCCCGTGCAGGAGTTCTTCGGACCGGAAGGTTCGATGGCGGCGTTCGTGGCGACATCCTTCATCCACGGCGGCATGCTGGTCTACGGCTCCCAGGAGGTGGGCTATCCCGGTGCGATCAATTTCTTCAACTACACCAAGGTCGACTGGAATTCCAACAGCGAGATGTATGAAGAATACTGCCGGCTGGCGGAGATCTACAACGAGAGTCAAGCCATAAGGAAGGGCGAGCTGAAGGCCTGGCCCGACGATGACGTGCTGATGTTCTCCAAGACCGCCGGCGACGAGGAAGTGCTCGTCGTGGTGAACATGCGCGCCTCCCAGGACAGCATCGCCCTTCCGGAGGAATGGCGCGGCCGCAGCTGCACCGACCTTGCCGGCAAGGAGAAGATCCAGTTGTCCGACAGCCTCGGACTCATGCCTTTTGAATACGTAATTCTTAAATGACAGCCTTATGACAAGTAAAGCCCTTACCGCCCTGTGCTCTCTGTTCTGCGTGCCGCTGCTTCTCGGAGCGGCTGAGGTGCAGAGGGTCGAACCTCCGTTCTGGTACGCCGGAATGAAGAACCACGAGCTTCAGATAATGCTCTACGGCGAAGACATCGCCGAATCTTCCGTGAGCCTCGCGGACTATGAGGGGGTCCGGATCAAGGAGGTCTGCGAGGTCGAGAACCCCAACTATCTTTTCGTGTATCTCGACATCGACGGCTCCGCGCAGCCCGGAACCCTGAACTTCACCCTCTCGGAGGGGGAGAGCATAGCCTACGAACTGAGGCCGCGCAACACGAAACCCGGCGCGATGGGTTTCAGTTCGGCCGACGTGCTCTACCTGATCATGCCCGACCGCTTCGCCAACGGCAATCCCGACAACGACGTGATGGACGGCTATGAGGTCGACCGCAGCGGCGGAGGCCGTCACGGAGGCGACATCCAGGGCATCGTCGACCATCTCGACTACCTCGACGATCTCGGTGTCACGGCGATCTGGCTGAATCCCGTCCAGTTCAACCGCGGCCGCTCGTCGCACGGCTACGCGATTTCCGACTACTATCTCGTCGACCCCAGGCTCGGTTCCAACGAGGAATACTGCGCGATGATAGAGAAGGCCCACGAGAAGGGCATCAAGGTCGTAATGGACATGATCTTCAACCATTGCGGCAGCTCCCACTGGTGGATGGCCGACATTCCTTCGTCCGACTGGTTCAACCAGAATGAATATGCCGCCAAGATAGGAAGCGGACAGCGTCCGGAGAGGGGAGAGCTCACCACGACCACCCACTACAAATGGGTGTTGATGGACCCTCACGCTCCCCAGACCGAGAAGGACGTGCTCGTGCAGGGCTGGTTCTCAGGCGGCATGCCCGACCTCAACCAGAAGAACCGCCATCTCGCCACCTACCTGATTCAGAACAGCCTCTGGTGGATAGAATACGCCCGCATCGACGGAATCCGCATGGACACCTACCCCTACGCCGACTATGATTTCATGGCCCGCTGGTGTGAGGAGCTGTTCGCGGAATACCCCGACTTCAACATCGTGGGCGAGGGCTGGTATCCGAGGAACTCCGCCGCCGGCTGGTGGCAGGGCGGCTCGAAGGTCAACGCCGAGGGCGAGACCGGGCTCAAGACCGTGATGGACTTCGACCTCACCTTCACCGTGCAGGACCAGATTCTCAAGGAGAGCAACACGAGCGAGCGCTCCGAGGCCGGACTTTTCAAGATCTACGAGTGCATCACCCAGGATTTCCTGATTCCCGACTACGACAACGTGCTCACGTTCCTGGACAACCACGACATCGCCCGCTTCATGAAGGAGGGCGACCCGATATGGAAGTTCAAGCAGGGAACCGCCTTCCTGCTCACCACCCGCGGAATCCCGCAGATCTACTACGGCACCGAAATCATGATGGGCCGCGACCCCGGCGACTGGCTCAGGGCTGACTTCCCGGGCGGATGGCAGGAGGACAGGACCGACGCGTTCACCGCCGCTGGCCGCACCGCCGACCAGAACGAGGCGTGGAACTACATCAGCACCCTGCTGAACTGGAGACGGACCTCCGACGCCGTGAAACACGGCAGGCTGGTCCACTATACCCCCGACAACGCCACGCGCTGCTATGTCTATGCCCGCACCGACGGTGAGAACACCGTGCTGGTGATGCTCAACGGCAGCGACCAGACCCGGACAGTCAACATGGAGAGATTCTCCGAGGTCATCCGCGACTACACCAGCGGCACCGACGTGGTGACCGGCCAGGTCGTGGACGTGACAGCGCCCGTGGAGATACCCGCAAGAGGTGTGTATGTGCTTGACCTCAAATAGCAGCCCGATATGAAAAAGAAAATCTGTTTTGCATTGGCCGCGCTCGCCTGCGTTCTCGCAGGTCAGCTTGCACAGGCCGCCGAAATCAACCGCATCGAACCGCCGTGCTGGTGGGTGGGCATGAAGAATCCCGAACTCCAGATCATGGTCTACGGCCCCGGCATAGGCGAGGCGCATGTGAGCGTGGACTATCCGGGTGTCAGGCTCAAGGAGACCGTGAAGACGGAGAACCCGAACTATCTCTTCCTCTACCTCGACATCGAGGAAGATGCTGCTCCCGGCAGGATGGACCTCTCTTTCGAAACCGCCGGCGGAATCATGGTCCGCGAGTATGAGCTTCTGCCCAGGAGCACCAAGCCCGGCGCCATGGGATTCAGCGGAGCCGACGTCCTCTATCTGATTACCCCCGACCGCTTCGCGAACGGCGATCCTTCCAACGACACCCTCGAAGGGGCCCGGGTCGACCGCAGCCGTTCCGGCGGACGCCACGGCGGCGACATAAGGGGAGTCACCGACCATCTCGACTACATCTCCGACCTCGGGGTCACCGCGATCTGGCTGAATCCCGTCCAGAAGAACTCCGCAAACTCCTACCACGGCTATGCCATCAGCGACTTCTATGCAGTCGACCCCCGCTTCGGCACCATGGACGACTACGTCGAGATGATAGACAAGGCCCACGAAATGGGGCTCAAGGTTGTCATGGACATGATCTTCAACCACTGTGGCAGCGCGCACTGGTGGATGGAGGACCTCCCGACCTCCGACTGGCTCAACGTCAACAACGAGTTCGTGCAGACGAACCATCAGAAATGGACGGCAGTCGACCCTCATGCGGCTCCCTCCGAGCGCAGCGGCTTCACCGACGGATGGTTCAACCGCGGCATGCCCGACCTCAATCAGAGGAACCCCCTGCTCGCCACCTATCTGATCCAGTCTTCAATCTGGTGGATAGAGTACGCCCGCATCGACGGAATACGTCAGGACACGCATCCCTACATGGACCTCCAGTTCGGTGCGGACTGGTGCAATGCCGTGCTCGCCGAGTACCCCGACTTCAACATCGTGGGAGAGACCTGGTATCCCGTGGGCAGCGGCTTCCCCGCCTGGTGGCAGCGCGGTTCGAAACTCAATCCCGTTGACACCGGGCTCAAGACCGTGATGGACTTCAACCTCGCGTTCATCGTGCCGGACGCCTTCAACGAGGCCAACGACCCTTCCGACGGGGCTTCGAAGGGACTTTTCAACATCTATGTTTCCCTTGCCAACGATTTTCTGTACGAGGATACGGAAAATATTCTTATCTTTCTCGACAATCACGACCTCTCGCGTTTTGCCCGGAAAGATGACGTCGGACTCGACAAGTACCGTCAGGGAGTGGCTTTCATCCTGACCACCAGGGGCATCCCCCAGATATACTACGGGACGGAGCTCCTCTTCACCGGAACCAAGAACGAAGGCGACGGCATCATCAGGAAGGACATGCCCGGCGGCTGGCAGGGAGATGAAAGGTCAGTGTTCACTTCAGAAGGAAGGACGGACATGGAGAACGAGGCATGGAACTACATGAGCACGATTCTGAACTGGAGGAAGACCTCCGAGGCGGTGAAGCACGGAGACCTCATCCAGTATGCGCCCCTGCGCGAATATGGCGACTGCTATGTCTACGCGCGCATCAAGGGCGACGAGACGGTGCTTGTGGTTCTGAACGGCTCCGACAAGGCGGCCGAACTGGAGATGGGCCGCTACTCCGATGTCATCCGCGACTATACGGCGGGTACCGACGTGGTCACCGGACAGACCTTCTCCCTGACGGAGAAGCTTCCCGTGCCTGCGAGAGGGGCGTATATCCTGGAACTGCATAATTGATAGATATATGAAAAGACTTACTCTCATTCTGGCCTCGCTGGGCATGATGCTGCTCGCAGGCTGCAAGTCAGACACTCCCGCCGTGCAGGCCGCCGATGTGCCCGCACCCCCTCATGCCGTATTCGAGGAGGGGCTGATAGCCGACATCGAACCTCAGGGCTGGCTGCTCGAAATGCTTCAGAGGCAGAGGGACGGCCTCACCGGTCATCCCGAGGCCATGGCCTATCCCTATGATTCCCCTCTGTGGGCCGGTGAGCTCAAGAGGGACTCCGAGAACAGGGGCGCCGACTGGTGGCGCTATGAGCAGACCGCCTACTATCTCGACGGTCTCGCGAGACTCGCCTACATCCTGGACGACGAGGACCTGCTCGCGGTCTGGAACGAGAACATAAACTACGTGCTCGACCATCCGCTCCCTGCCAAGGAGGGGACTGCCGTAGAGTTGCCGGCTTCGGGCCGGCGCCCCTCTAATCCAGCTGCGAGGGCCAGGATGGAGAAGATGCAGAAAATAGCGTCCGCCGGCAGGCCCGAAGGACGCCTCGGGGCCGACGCCAACTCCATGGCATGGCCGCTGGCGGTGTTCTTCAGGGCGGCGAAGGCCTGCTATGAGGCTACCGGTGACGAGAGGATACCCGCAGCTCTCGAGAAGAACTGGCTCTCCTTCACCGTCGAGGAGCTCGGAATGGACCGCGGCCCCGTCAACGTGGAGGGCATACTCTGGACCTACGCGATTACCGGAAACCCTGAGCTGCTTGAACTCGCCGAAGCCGTCTGGGCCGAGGACGGGGCCGAGCTGACCCAGGAGAACTGCCTCGACGACACTCAGTTCCACATGCACGGAGTGACCATGAACGAACTGCTCAAGGTACCCATGCTGCTCTACGCCTATACCGGCAAGCCCGAGTACCTCCAGGCGGCTCTCAAGGCCGACGCGAAGATGGAGAAGGCCAACATGCTCATCGACGGAGTCAACTCCAGCACCGAGCATCTTGCCGGAAACGACCCCCTCGCGAGCCACGAGACCTGCGACGTGACCGACTACGGCTGGACCATGGGCTATTTCCTCACGACCACCGGAGATGCGCAGTGGGCCGACAGGATAGAGAAGTCGGTGTTCAACGCCGGTCTCGGCGCCATCACCAAGGACTTCCGCTCCATGCAGTATTTCTCCTGCCCCAACCAGTTCATCGCCACCGGCAACTCCGACCATAACAGCTTCAAGCACGGCCTTACCTGGATGGCCTACAGGCCCATCCATGAGACCGAGTGCTGCATAGGCAACGTCCACAGGTTCCTTCCGAACTACGTGTCGCGCATGTGGCTCAAGGATGCCGACGGAGAGCCGGTTGCCGCGCTCTACGGCCCCTCGTCCGTGGTCTATGACCTCGGCGACGGCGTGACCGTGAAGATCGACGAGCGGACCGACTACCCCTTCAGCGGAAAGATAGACTTCGCGTTCACCTTCTATAAGGACGGCCGCAGGACCAAGGCCCCCGTCGAGATGGACTTCACCTACCGCGTGCCCGGCTGGTGCGCCGCGATGGAACCCGGTTTCGTGACCGAGAGCCGCGAGTGGAAGAGCGGAGACGTGTTCTCCGTCGACTTCCCGATGGAGATCGAGGTCGTGGACAACCCCGTCGAGGGCAAGAGCATAGTCCGCGGACCCCTCGTGTACTCATACGCGATACCCATGGACTGCGTGGAGGACACGACCGTCTACGCGAACCTGGCAGGCAAGGTTTCCGGCAACCCCGATTTCAAGAGCTGGACCATGACCCCCGCCGGCAAGTGGAACTACGCCCTTGTCGATGACATGCTGGACCAGGCTGAATACGTCGCCGCCTCTTCCGACGGCTTCCCCTTCGACCTCTCCACCGTGCCCGGAAAGATCCGCGTGCCCGTGGTCGGAGTCAGCGGCTGGGAGCTTGAGGACGACAGATATACTCCCGCCCTTCCGGACAAAGTCGTGCCCGAGGACGGCGAGGTCTCATGGATAGAGCTCGTTCCCTATGGAAGCACGACTCTGCGAATGACAATATTCCCCGTTGCGGAATGATAAAGGAATAAACCATGCAAAGACATACGATAACCCTTGCGGCGCTGCTGCTTTTGCTCGCCGCCTGCACGAATAGTACGCCTCCGGCAGTCCCCGACGCCACTGCCTCCCAGTTGGCGCATGTCGAACCCCTCTCCTGGTGGACGGGAATGAAATGCCCCCTCCAGCTGCTTGTGAACGGCGAGGGAATCTCCTCCTGCGACGTCAGCATAGCCGGCGGCAGGGGAGTTAAGGTCGAGGCCGTCCACAAGGCCGAAAGCCCCAACTATCTCTTCGTCGACATCTCGGTTTCGCCGAACGCCGAGCCCGGCACCTACTGGCTCGTGTTCGACAACGGCAGCGAGAGTTTCCGCTATGCCTACGAAATCGCCGCCCGCGAGGACGGCTCGGCGCAGCGCTCCAGCTTCACCACCGCCGACCTCGTGTACCTGATAATGCCCGACCGTTTCGCCAACGGCGACCCGACGAATGACGACACACCCGACACCGCCGAGAAGGCTGACAGAAGCCGCGAGGGCGGACGCCACGGAGGCGACATCCAGGGCATCATCGACCATCTGGACTATATCGCGGACCTCGGCGCCACCGCCATCTGGTGCACGCCCCTGCTGCTCGACGATGACAGCCGCGGCTCCTACCACGGCTATGCCTGCGCCGACTACTACAAGATAGACCCCCGCTTCGGCGACAATGAGCTCTACCGCGAATTCGTGGACCAGGCTCATCAGAGAGGCATCAAGGTCATAATGGACATCGTGACCAACCACAGCGGCACCCGCACCCACTGGTGGGCGGACGACCTTCCCTTCAACGACTGGATACATCAGTGGCCTGAGTATACCGGCTCCAACGGCTGCTTCTCCACCGAGATGGACCCCAACGCTTCGGCAAGGGATCTCGCGGGCATGGACAGCGGATGGTTCACCGGAGGAATGGCCGACATGAACCTCGACAACCCCTACCTGCTCCAGTATTTCAAGCAGTGGGCGATATGGTGGATAGAGTGGTCGGGCCTCGACGGCTTCCGCGTGGACACCTATCCCTACAACGAGAAGGTCCCCATGTCGGAATGGTGCAAGGCGGTGACCGACGAATATCCGAATTTCAACATAGTCGGCGAATGCTGGACCGGTTCGGTGCCCCAGCTCGCCTATTGGCAGAAGGACAATCCCAACAAGGACGGTTTCAATTCCAACCTGCCCTCGATAATGGATTTCCCTCTGCGAGACGCTGCCACCTCGGTGTTCTCCGAGCGCGGCGGAAGGCCCAGAACCCTCTACAACGCCTTCGCCAACGACTTTGCATATCAGGATCTCAGCAACATGCTGATTTTCCCCGGCAACCACGACACTGACCGCGCAGGCGACATCGCCGGCAAGAATCCCGAGCGCTTCAAGGCCATGATGACCCTGTTCGCCACGGCCAGGGGCATACCCCAGATTCTCTACGGCGACGAGATGATGTTCACCTCGTCTGACCTCCGTCAGGGCCACGGCGGCCTCAGGGTCGATTTCCCCGGAGGCTGGGAAGGCGATGAGTTTGACCTCTTCACCGAAGAGGGCAGGCTCGCCGCCGACACCGACTTCGACGGAAGCGCTATCGAGAAGGGGATGAGGCAGGATGTGTATGACTACTGCCGCACCCTGTTCCGCTGGAGGAAGGACGCCGACGTGATCCACAACGGACGCACCCTGCATTTCCTGCCCGAGGGCAGCGGCTACGGCTATTTCCGCTATGACGACGATGAAGCGGTGTTCGTGTTCATCAACGTCTCTTCCGAGAACGAGACCAAGGTGCCCTGGTCGAACTATGCCGAATTTACCGGAGGCCTCGGCGAGGGCGTGAACGTGATTACCGGAGAGCCGGCGGTGGTTTCCGACGCCACCGTGGTGCCGCCTCTCGGAACCCTGGTGATTGAATATAAGCGATAGAATATGAAATTTCTGAAAATACTGGCGGCCATGCTCGCCGCCGCAGCCTTTGCGCTGCCGTCCGGAGCCGACGAAATGGATCCGGTAGCGAACCCCGACGCCTGCGTGGTTGCCGGAAACGCCCGCTTCACGGTGCTGACCGACAGGCTCGTGCGCATGGAATGGTCCGAAAACGGAGTGTTCGAGGACAATGCCACGCTTGCGGTGATCAACCGCAACCTCCCCGTCCCCGAGTTCAGGGTCACCCGTGATGGTGATGCGGTAAGGATCAGGACTTCCGCGCTGACCCTCGACTATTCGGGCGAGGGCCGTTTCGACGAGTCCAACCTGAGCGTGAGTTTCAGAATGAACGGGCGCCGTGTCGAATGGCATCCCGGAATGTCGTCCGAAGGCAATCTGATGGGCACCGCCCGCACTCTCGACGGGTGCATGGGTCCCGACAAGATCAACAACAACGACCCCATGGAGACAGGTGTCCTCTCCCGAGACGGCTGGGCTATAGTTGACGAGAGCGAGCGGCATCTGTTCGTCGAGGACGGCTCCGACTGGGGTCACTGGGTGGCATCGCGCCCCGAGGGCGAGGTGCAGGACCTCTACATCTTCGCCTACGGCCACGACTATAAGGCCGCGCTCGCCGATTTCACGAAAATCGCCGGAAAAATCCCCCTTCCCCCTAAGTTCGTGTTCGGCTACTGGTGGAGCCGCTTCAAGGCCTACACGGCCGACGAGCTCGTGGCTCTCGGCAAGGAGTTCCGCGACAGGAAGATTCCTATGGACGTGATGATCATCGACATGGATTGGCACGAGACCTGGCAGCGCAGCGCGAGGGCAGGGAAGGACGAGTTCGGCCAGAACGTGGGATGGACTGGATATTCCTGGAACCGCGACCTGATTCCCGACCCTGAGGGCCTGCTCGGCGAACTCCACGACATGGGCTTCAAGACCGCCCTGAACCTTCATCCGGCTTCGGGCATCGGAGTCAGGGAGGACTGCTATCCCGAATTCGTCGCTGACTATCTCTCCCGCACCGACGACTACGACGGCCCTGAAGGCTATGTCTACAGGGGCGGGGAGCAGCTGGCCAATGGGAAGGTAGGCCGCAAGGGCTACCACGCGCCGGTGCCTTTCAGAATCGACCAGCGCGAATGGGCCGACGCCTATTTCAATTCCGTGCTGCACCCCATGGAGAAGCAGGGAGTGGACTTCTGGTGGCTCGACTGGCAGCAGTGGAAGACCAGCAAGTACACCGAGGGGCTGAGCAACACCTTCTGGCTCAACTACACCTTCTTCAACGACAAGCTGCGCGACGCCGACCTCTCTGACCCCGAGAACGTGCAGCGCCCCCTGATCTACCACCGCTGGGGCGGACTCGGAAGCCACCGCTATCAGCTCGGCTTCTCCGGCGACACCCACATCCTCTGGTCGGTGCTCGGGTATCTGCCGTATTTCACCGCCACCGCCTCGAACGTGGGCTACGGCTACTGGGGACATGACCTCGGCGGACACATGCAGCGCGGCAACATCCCCACTGATCCCGAACTCTACACCCGCTGGCTGCAGTACGGCGTCTTCTCTCCCATCTTCAAGACCCACTGCACGAGCTCCGAAATCATCGAGCGCAGGATATGGATGTTCGAGGACCACTACGAGTACATGAAGGACGCCTTCGAGCTCAGATATGCGCTGACCCCCTATATCTACGGAGCTGCCAGGCAGGCTTACGACACCGGAGTCTCGCTCTGCCGCCCCATGTACTATGATTATCCCGAGGCCGACGCGGCCTACGACTACAAGGAGCAGTACATGTTCGGCGATGACATCCTCGTGGCCACCGTCTGCGAGCCTGCCGATTCGCTGAGCGGACTCGCCGACCGCGAGGTGTGGTTCCCCGCCGGCGACGACTGGTACGACATGGCCCACCACGAGATGATCAAGGGAGGCAGGACGGAGGTGCTGCAGTACTCGATAGCCGAGAACTGCTGGTTCGTCAGGGCCGGAGCGGTGATTCCCATGGCCCGGGAGGGGATACAGAGCCTTCAGGAGAAGAGCAACGCCTTCCGCGTCTACGTGGCTCCCGGCCGCGGCCGCAGCAGCGCCGTCTACTATGAGGACGACGGAGTCAGCGAAGCCTACAAGACCGAATATGCGAGCACCCTGATAGAGAAGAACGCAAGCGCCTCCGGCTGCACTCTGACTCTTGCCGCAAGGGAAGGATACTACAAGGACATGCCCTCTGACCGCGAAGTGACCGTGGTTTTCGGAGGCCTTTCCCGTAAGCCGGCGTCAGTCACCCTGGACGGCGAGGCTCTCGAATGCAGCTACGACGCGCAGACGCGCGAGGCGAGCGTGAAGCTTCCCCTCTCTTCCGCCGCTGAGGAAACTGTGATAATTCTGAAATATTGATTGTTTGGTAAGCAAAGTAGGGATTATCCGCCTGCCGGAGCCGTTGAGGTTCCGGCAGTTTTTTTCCGCCGCCCGGCGGCCTAGTATACGTTCGGGTTGCGGTAGCGCCCCTTCTTGACGGTGATGGTGCCGTACTCGATGGCGCGGCGGGGGCAGCGGTGGATGCAGGCGAGGCACTGTACGCAGTGCTTGTCCCAGTGCGGGAGCCGGTCTTCGCCGAGGCTGATGTTGCCCTCGGGGCAGACTTCGGTGCAGAGGCCGCAGCCGTTGCAGTCGCCGGTGGTCCGGAATGCGGTTTCGCCCTGCATGTAGCGGCGGAAGCCGTAGTTGATCACCCGGGTCTTGAACCAGGAGCCGGAGCCGCGCTTGTAGAGTCCTGACGCCGGCCCGTCTTTTTCTATTGCCGCGGCTATTTCCTCGATCCGGGCGGGGGCGCTTTCGAGCTTGCGCCGTTCGACCTCCTCCGAGTCGATGTCGAACAGGGGCAGCAGGATGTAGCAGTTGGGCATCGTGACCGAGAAGCAGCGGGTTAGCCTGAGGCCTCTGTCCGCCAGGGCCTTCTCTATCAGTTCGTCGGTGCGCCCGCAGTCGTCGCCGCAGGTGCAGACTGCGTAGATCGGCTTGCCCGCCGCGCCGCGCAGGCTCATACGCTCTATGAACTTGAGCATAGTGACGGCGGGCCCCCAGGAGTGTACGGGGAAGACGAACATCACGAAAGGCGATGCTCCTGCTTCGATGCAGCAGTCGTCCTTCTTCATGATGTCGGCCACTGAGACGGGGGTCATCCCGAAGTGCTGGCCGAACTGTCTTGCGACCCAGAGCGAATTGCCTGTGGCGGAGAAATAGAAAATCATCGGTCAATTCAAATGCGCACAGCAAAGATACTATAAATTTGCCGCTAAATTCGTAAATTCGCAGGATTGAATTCTGCATACCACATAAAAGATGAATATGAATAAAAACTGTCTGATGTCCGCAGCCTCGCTTCTGTGCGCCGCGGCTCTTTGTGTTCCGGCGTCCGGCCAGCATGTCCCCGACCCCCACGGAAGGGGCCCCGCCTACCAGCTGCCCCCTCTTCCCGAGAGCGTGGTCTACACCCTCCCTGCAAGCTACGGCGGCGGTTTCGACGGCCGCTCCTACAATTTCGCGCCCCAGTTCTTCATCTATCCCGATGGAGCGCTCGACGCTAAGGAGGCCGAGGCCCTCGTGGACGAACTCGGCATTCCCGCCTATTCGGAGAGCGACCATGCCGGCGCGATGGTCATCAACCCCGCCGGTGCAAGATATGATTCCGAAGCTGACTTTGAGGTGTTCGTGGAACTTTTCAACCGCGCCTCCCGTTCCGGAAACCTCAAGGTGGTGGGCATAGGTGAGGGCGCCGATTTCGTGAACGAGGTGCTGCTCCCCAGGGCCGCTGACCATATCGCGGGCATCCTGACCATCGAAGGCAAGGCCGTGAAACCCGGCAGGGAGAAATCCTACGGTGTGCCCGCCTACGTGGCCGGAAAGAACGCGGCGCGTGCGGCAAAGGCGTATATCGCCGCCGACGGAGCCGTCGCCTGCGGAGAGCAGGACGGGGTGGAGATCTATGAGAACCCCGATGAGACCCTGCTGCGCGTGGTGGTCAACTCCGCCCCCGCGGAGGATCTCGGCGCTGTCTTCGCCGACGCCTGGGACAAGCTGCTCTGCCGCAACTACCGTTTCAACAACTATAAGCACACCCAGTATATGGGCGCGCAGTTCGGACAGTTCGGCCCCTACGAGCTGGAGCCTTACATGATACCTGAGAAATTCGGCATCGTCCGCAACATAGTGGTCAAGGAGCGTCCCGGAGAGGAGCTGCCCTGGCTCTGGTACGAATACTGGCCCGAGGAGCTGCTCGACGGCGCACCCGAGAGGAGCGTGCCCGTGGTGGTCCTGCTCCACGGCAACACCAACGACCCCCGCACCCAGGCCGAGACTTCCGGCTTCGTGGAGCTTGCCGCCGAGGAGAAGTTCTTCGTGGTGGAGATGGAGTGGCAGGGGAGCCGCAGCGCCGGGGCCATGGGCCACGACGGAGTCGAGGCGGTGCTCTATGAGCTGACCGACAAATATCCCCAGCTCGACCCCTCGAGAATCTACTGCGAGGGACTTTCGGCCGGTTCCATCACCTCCACCCAGCTCGGCATCGTGAAGTCGCATGTGTTCGCCGCAGTGGGCGGACATTCGGGCGGTCTGCTCGGCAGCTTCAACCGCGGAGCCTACGGCCTGCGCTCGATACTCGCCGAGGCGGCCCAGAAGCGCGTGGGAGTGGAGATGCCCTACTGCGGAGTGCTCGGCACTGCCGACGACGTGGTGCCTTTCTACAATGAGGACAACTTCAGGGACAACAACTATATCCTCGCCTGGAACGCCTACCTGACCATGAACGGGCTCGACACTATCGACAGCATAGACTTCGACGTCGACCCCGTGTTCGGCTTCAGCCTCAGCGACAGGGAGACCGTCACCACGCTCAAGGGCGCGGGCATCTCCATGGAGACCGGAGTCATCCGCAAAGGCGAGGTCCCGATGATACGGCTCGTCGCGGTGAACGACTATGGCCACTGGAACTTCAAGCCCACCGCCCGCGTGATGTGGGACTTCTTCAAGCATTTCTCCCGCGACCAGAAGACTTACGAACTCATTTACACACCATAAACTATCAACCAAACAATCTTTATGAAGAAAACACTTTTGTTGCTTGGCGCAGCAGCATGCGCCACCCAGCTGTCGGCACAGCCCAAGCTCAGCGCTGACAATGTCGACGAGGTTCTCAAGGCCCTGACCCTCGAGGAGAAAGCCGCCCTCTGCGTGGGAAGCGGATGGGACTCGATGCTCGGCATCACCTCCAGCAGCGACGTGCTCGTGTCCGGTGCAGCCGGAACCACCAGAGCCGTGGAGCGCCTCGGCATCCCCATGACCGTGACAGCTGACGGCCCTGCCGGAGTCCGCATCAACCCCACCCGCGAGGGCGACAGCCGCACCTACTACGCCACCGGCTTCCCCGTTGGTACGGCTCTCGCCTCCTCATGGGACACCGAGCTCGTGGAGAACATGACCAAGGCGATGGGCAACGAGGTGCTCGAGTACGGAGTGGACGTTCTGCTCTCACCTGCGATGAACATCCACCGCAACCCCCTCTGCGGACGTAACTTCGAGTACTTCTCCG
>ERZ779889.834-NODE-834-length-35810-cov-3.540148_pt1 | contig 35810 bp, 27 predicted proteins | sample MGYA00511030_ERZ779889 | MGnify/ENA primary metagenome ERZ779889 (study PRJEB29588, sample SAMEA2160616) | human gut metagenome | biome: human gut; feature: human-associated habitat; material: faeces | place: Denmark | collected 2008/2010 ... | reverse complement strand
AATCGTCTCCAATATGGTGTCGACATAGACCTCGTGTGAGGCATCGGCAACCATGACATCTATTTCATCCATTGTTTCTCTTACCTTATTAATATAATCTTGTTTATTGTATTGTCTTTAAAAATGCACATTGGGAATGATGCGCCGCAGCGAGCGCACCAGCTCCGTGCGGGTCACCCCCTCGTCGAGGACCAGCATGATGGTGTCGTCGCCCGCAATGGTGCCTATGATTTCCGCAATATTACCATTGTCGATGTCGTATGCGATACTGCTGGCATAACCGGGGCGTGTACGGATGATGGCAATGTTGCCGGAAAAACGGAGCGAGATGAATCCGTTGGAGATAGGCATATTGGAAACGGGGTGCGGGTCGGACACGCGCTTGTACAGCGTGTTGTTGGGCAACACATAGATGTATTTTCCGCTCACACTGGCAGCCTTGGCCACTTTCAGTTGCTTGAGGTCGCGAGAAAGAGTGGCTTGCGTCAGGGTGTACCCCTCTGTTTCGAGTTCCTTCAACAACTCTTCCTGGCTCCCGATTTCCTTTGTCGAAATGATAATCTTGATTGAATCCAGTCGGCTCGTCTTGTTCTTCATTGCATATTTATTCTAAAACCGTTGCAAATTTAGACATTATCTGGGAAATAGTGCATAAAAAGAGGCGTTATTTTATGTTTATACGAAATAAATATGCAATTCCCCTTTCTTTTCATTGCCATCCCGCCCCCGCTTTGCCGAGGCATAAAAGGCAGCCGACCTTACCCTCCTTTCCGCCCGACCACGGAATCCTATCCGTCCACGAGCGGAGTCCTATCCGCCCACGGACGGAAAGGAAGGCCAGGTCGGACACTTTTAAAAGGCGGAAACAGCGTGAGCCACAAGCCACCTATCTCTGTGCTTTTCAAGGAAAACATTATAAAATTGCAAAAAAGGGAATGCCTATTTGAAATAATTCCGTACATTTGTTTCGTTATTGACTACATTGTATAACCTTACCCCAAAAACAACAGATTATAAGATATGGAAAACATGAACTTTTTCGCTGTAGACTTGGGTGCTACCAGCGGACGTACCATCCTAGGGACAGTGAACGCCGGGAAGATTGAACTGACGGAACTGACCCGTTTCCCGAACAATATCATCGAAACCGGCGGACATTTCTATTGGGACATTTACGCCCTCTACTTTGAAATCATCAAAGGATTGAAGAAAGTGGCCCGTGAAAACATCGCCATCCAATCCATCGGCATTGATACTTGGGGCGTGGACTTCGTCATGTTTGGAAAAGACGGGGCTATCCTGCGCACACCTTACTGCTACCGCGACCCGCATACCGTGGGCGCACTGGAAGAATATTTCACCCACGTGCCCAAAGAGCGTGTGTATGACATCACCGGCATACAGTTCATGAACTTCAACTCGCTTTTCCAACTCTCCACCCTGCGCCGCAACCACTGCTCGGCCTTGGAGGCAGCCGACAAAATCTTGTTCATGCCCGACGCCTTGTCTTATATGCTCACGGGCGAAATGGTGACCGAATACACCATCGCCTCCACATCGCAAATACTCAATCCGCGCACGAAACGTTTTGAGAAAGAACTGCTCGACGTTGTTGGTGTACGCGAAGAGCAGTTCGGCCGTTTTGTCTTCCCCGGCGAACGAGTGGGCGTGTTGAGTGAGGAGGTGCAACGCATGACCGGCCTGGGCGCCATCCCCGTCATCGCCGTAGCCGGACACGACACGGCATCGGCCGTAGCCGCCGTGCCTGCACGCAACGAGCGTTTCGCCTACTTGAGTTCGGGCACATGGTCGCTCATGGGCATCGAGGTGAAAGATGCTATTATAAATAAGGAGAGCTATGACAAGAACTTCACCAACGAAGGTGGCGTGGAAGGCACGACACGTTTCTTGAAAAACATCTGCGGCATGTGGCTGCTGGAGCGTTGCCGCAAAGAATGGGAAGCTACGAACAACTACTCTTACACGGAACTCATCGACGCGGCGCTGGCCGTTCCCGCCTTCCGCAGCATCATCAACCCCGACGCTCCTTGCTTCGCCAATCCTTCGTCGATGGTGGAAGCCATCCGGACATATTGCGAGAAGACCGGCCAGCCCGTGCCGGAAACATACGGCGAACTGACACGCTGCATCTTCGACAGCTTGGCCCTGCGCTACCGCCAGGTGTTCGGCTACCTGCAATCCATGGCCCCGTTTGCCATCGAACGCCTGCATGTCATCGGCGGCGGCTCGCGCAACAACCTGCTGAACCAATTTACGTGCAACGCCGTGGGCGTACCCGTAACAGCCGGTCCGTCGGAAGGCACGGCGCTAGGCAACATCATGCTGCAAGCAAAAGCCTTCGGCCTGGTCAGCACGATGCAGGAAATGCGCGACATGATTGGGGCTTCTATCGAACTGGCAGAGTTCGAGCCGAAAGACGCCGATGAGTGGGCTGCCGCTTATGAGAAATATCTTGCCTGCTACCGTGAAGACATTTAATGACTGAAACAACAAACTCTATAAACAAAAATAACATCATGAAAGAAGAACTTGTAAACAAAGCGTATGACATAGCCAAAGAACGCTATGCTGCCGTAGGTGTTGATACCGAAAAAGTATTGGAGCAAATGCAAAACTTCCACTTGTCGCTGCATTGCTGGCAAGCCGACGACGTGATGGGCTTTGAAGTAGGTTCGGGTTCGCTGACCGGCGGCATCCAAACCACTGGCAACTATCCCGGCCGTGCACGCAACATCGACGAACTGCGCCAAGACATCCTCAAAGCAGCTTCTTACATTCCCGGCACACACCGCCTGAACCTGCATGAAATCTATGGCGACTTCCAAGGACAACCCGTAGACCGCGACCAGGTAGAACCGAAACACTTCCAAAGCTGGATGGACTGGGGCAAGGAACACAACATGAAACTTGACTTCAACTCCACCTCATTCTCTCACCCGAAAAGCGGCAGCCTCACACTGGCCAACCCCGATGAAGGCATCCGCAATTTCTGGATTGAACACACCAAACGTTGCCGCGCCATCGCAAATGCCATGGGTGAAGCCCAAGGCGACCCTTGTATCATGAACCTCTGGGTACATGACGGCAGCAAAGACATCACCGTGAACAAACTGGAATATCGTGCACTGCTGAAAGACTCGCTCGACCAAATCTTCGCCACCGACTACAAACACATGAAAGACTGCATCGAGTCCAAGGTGTTCGGCATCGGACTGGAAAGTTTCACTGTCGGCTCTAACGACTTCTACATCGGCTACGGCGTGCAACACCAAAAGCTGATTACACTCGACACCGGCCACTTCCACCCGACGGAAAGTGTAGCCGACAAAGTATCGTCCCTCCTGCTCTTCGTGCCTGAACTGATGCTCCACGTAAGCCGCCCAATCCGTTGGGACAGCGACCACGTGACCATCATGGACGACCCAACCATGGAACTGTTCAGCGAAATCGTCCGTGCCGGCGCTCTCGACCGCGTACACTACGGACTCGACTATTTCGATGCTTCCATCAACCGCATCGGTGCATACGTCATCGGTAGCCGCGCAGCCCAGAAGTGCATGACCCGTGCCCTGCTCGAACCGCTGGCCAAACTCCGCGAATATGAAGCAAACGGACAAGGTTTTGAACGCCTGGCATTGCTCGAAGAAGCCAAATCTTTGCCTTGGAATGCCGTATGGGATATGTTCTGCCTGAAGAACAACGTGCCCGTGGGCGAGGAATTCATTCCCGAAATTGAAAAATACGAGGCAGAGGTGACTTCCAAGAGATAACCACCTGCGTCTTATGCTATAATATATAAAGGTTAATGGCGGACATGCTTCGCCACTAACCTTTGATTCTATTTGACTATGGAAATCGTAATCGGACTATTGATTATCGCCATCGGCGCATTCTGCCAGTCGAGTTGCTATGTCCCCATCAACAAAATCAAAAATTGGAGCTGGGAATCATACTGGATTGTGCAGGGCGTGTTTGCCTGGCTGGTGTTTCCGTTCCTGGGCGCACTGCTGGCTGTCCCTGAAGGACACAGCTTGGGCGAACTCTTTGCCGGAGCACGCGGGCTGGACATTGCCATGACCATGCTCTTCGGCGTGTTGTGGGGAGTGGGCGGACTGACTTTCGGCCTCTCCATGCGCTATCTGGGCGTGGCTCTGGGCCAAAGCATCTCGCTCGGCACATGCGCCGGACTAGGTACCATCCTGGCCCCCGTGATGCTCAACATCTTCTATCCTGAAGCCCACCATCTGGAAAAGCTCACGGCGTCGGTCATCATCGGCGTAGTGGTCACACTGGTGGGCATTGCCATCATCGGCGTGGCCGGAAACATGAAGGCACAGAGTTTGAGCGAAGAGGAGAAAAAAGCAGCAGTGAAAGACTTCAACTTCCCTAAAGGCATCGCCATCGCGCTGCTGGCCGGCTTCATGAGCGGCTGTTTCAACGTGGGGTTGGAATTTGGCTCTTCCATCCATTTCGAAGGGTCGGCCGACATGTTCAAGACACTGCCCGCCACCTTCCTCGTCACCCTGGGAGGCTTCCTCACCAATGCGGCCTATTGTTTCTATCAAAACCAAAAAAACCACACGTGGGACGACTACCGCAAAGGCAATGTGTGGGGAAACAACCTGCTGTTTTGCGCCCTCGCCGGCGCACTGTGGTACAGTCAGTTTTTCGGGCTGGCCCTGGGCAAAGGCTTCCTCACCGAATCGCCCGTGCTGACCACTTTCGCCTTCTGCATCCTGATGGCGCTCAACGTGACATTCTCAAACGTGTGGGGCATCATCTTGAAAGAGTGGAAAGGATGCACGCCCAAGACCATCACGGTGCTCCTCATCGGCCTCGTGGTGCTCATCGTGTCGTCTTTCCTGCCACAACTAATGGAATAATTATGTTAAACTTTAAATAACTAGAAAGATATGAAATCTATTCTCGAAGGACGCCCCGCCCTGGCCAAGGAAGTCAACAAGGTGGCCGAAGTAGCCGGCTACCTCTGGCAAAAAGGTTGGGCTGAACGCAATGGTGGCAACATCACCATCAACATCACCGAACTCGTCGACGACGAAATACGCCAGATGGCACCCATCAGCGAAGTGAAATCCATCGGCGCGACACTGCCGAACCTGAAAGGCTGCTACTTCTACTGCAAAGGCACAAACATGCGCATGCGCGACTTGGCACGCTGGCCGATGGAAAACGGTTCGGTCATCCGCATCCTGGACGACTGCGCCAGCTACGTCATCATCGCCGACAATCCCGTACGCCCCACATCGGAGCTGCCCTCACACCTGAGCGTACACAACTGGCTCATCGGCTCAGGGTCAAACTACCGTGCCACCGTACACACCCACCCCATTGAACTCATCTCCATGAGCCACACCAACAAGTTCCTGGAAAAAGACGTGCTCACCAACCTGCTCTGGAGCATGATTCCCGAAACGAAAGCATTCTGCCCGAAAGGCTTGGGCATCATCCCCTACAAGCTCCCGGGCTCCGTGGAACTGGCCGAGGCTACCCTCAAGGAACTGGAAGACTATGACGTTGTGATGTGGGAGAAACACGGCGTATTCGCCATCGGCGAAGATGCCATGACGGCATTCGACCAAATCGACGTGCTCACCAAATCGGCACAAATCTACATCAATGCCAAATGTATGGGCTTTGAACCCGACGGCATGACCCAAGAGCAGATGAAGGAAATGACCGTTGCCTTCAACCTGCCGAAATAATGACTGCAACACAACATCAATACAGAAAAGGATGCGCCGCCCGGTGCATCCTTTTCTGTATCTCAAAAAGCCGCGATAAACTGCCAGACAAAATAGCCGCACAGCATGAACTTGGCAACCGTTCCGAGCAGAAAGCCGACAAGCGAACCAAGGCCCGACTTCAGGGCATACTTCAAATCTTTGTCGCCCAGCAATTCGCCAATGACAGCTCCCAGGAAAGGCCCAACCACGATTCCCCACGGGGTGAAAAACAGGCCGGCTACCGTCCCGACAACGCAGCCCCAGCTCCCCCACTTCGTCCCGCCGGCATACTTCGTCCCCAACATGGGAATAATATAGTCGAGCACCTGCACGACGACCACCAACACAGCCCACACGACCAGCTGCTCCGGCGTGAACTGCAACCGGTCGGTGAAGTGGAAAAGCAACATGCCCACATACGCCACCGGTGGTCCGGGAAGCACCGGAAGCACAGAGCCCAGAAAGGCCACCAACAGGCAGATTACGCCTAAAATTATCAACAGTATATCCATAGCCCCCGACAATCAGTTATGCTCGACATCGCGCCCTTTTACCTGCACGTCTGAAGGATTTCCTTTATACTTGATGCTGCCGCTGCCACGGTTTTCAGCCACCAGGCGGCCGTCTACCTGGCATTTCAGTTCGCCGGAACCATTGTTGAAAGCTTTCACGTCGGCAAGGAGAAACTTTTCGGCCTCAATGTCGCCCGAAGCATGACAAGCCATGACAGCCGTCTTGCCACGGCCCTCAATGTCAATATCACCCGACCCATTGCTGGACAGTTCGGCACTGACACACGACACGGATTCCAACAAGATGTCGCCGCTGGCATTGACCGTCCCCGCCAAAGCGTCACACTCCAAACGGCGTATTTCAATGTCGCCGCTCCCGTTCACATCAAGCGACAAGTCACCACATGCCAGCTTCGCGACATGGATGTCCCCGCTGGCCGTGCACACGACTGTCACCTTTCCGGAGGCATCCAACCCATCGGGCACAACTATATCGCCAGACGCACTAGCTTCTAAAGTCGTCACCGACGGAGCATAGACTTTCACAATGCAATACTCGTTGCGTCCGCCAGCTCGACCCTTAAACCCGACCACCAGTTTGTCTCCTTTCCTCTCCACCTTCACTTTGGCTTTGATATGCTCCGGAGCCTCAATCTCCACACGCGACTCCCCCGAACACTGGTAATACTCCACATCGACGGAGGAAACCGCGGAAATGGTATGGAAATCGCCCGAAACGTCTTCTTCGGTGATGCTCCGGTTTCCATTGCTCACTCCTTTGCAACTTGTGATTGCCAACAATCCGCCCAACAACCACACAAACGACCTAACTTTCATAATCCAGAAATTTTAATGTATAATTCTTTAAAAAACAACAACACGCCTCCAAGAGGGGTACACGAAACCTCCGCGCATGCCCGCCGATGGAAGCACACCATTCATCGTGCCCATAGACACACTTTACGGTTTCCGAAGATACAAAAATAAACAGAAATCACCCACTGCCAAGGCCAGGAGTTTAAGATAAAAGGCTACATTTTTCCCCCTTCCTTTCCACGCAAGAGCGGAAAGGAAGGCAGACGAGAGCCGAAAGGAAGGTAGGCAAGCACGGATAGGAGTCCGTGGCCGGCTAGCTTTAAGGGGGCATTTGTTCACATCTTAAACACTGTCTTCCAGCACTTTACCCGCTTATGGGCAATCAAGAGCAGAAAGGTAAAAAGAACCGATAAGAGAAGGCATCAGAAACGCTTGATTTCGTCCTGCCCGGCCCCTTTGCCTTTGTATTTGTTTTTGGCCGAATTGAACTTATAGCGCAGCGTGACCAGGAACGCACGGCTGTTGATGACATTGTGCTGGTCGACGCACAGACGGTCGACACGCACCACATTGCCGTCTTTACGGCTATGGAAAAGGTCGTTGCCCCATCGGGCCGTCCACATCGGGCGGTTCATCGGCATGCGCCCGACGGCTGTCTCCAACGTAAACCATTGCTTGCTGACTCCCAGTCCGATGTCGGGCGACCAGCAACCCACCGTGGGCATCGCCCCGGCATAAGCCGTCAGCATCGGGATGCAAGCCACGTTTTTGTTTCCAACCATCGTCACAGCCTGGTCGCCGGCCATCTGCTCGCCCCAATAAATCATGTCGTCCGTGCGGCATTGGTAGCTCACCATGCCCGTAAGGCACTGCCAGGCGGCAGTGAGCGAAAGGTCGTGGACAACGGTGGGCTTCAATGCCGGATTGCCGGTCTGGAGCGTGAAGCGGTTGATGTAACTCACATTGTTGCTCAGGTATCGGTAGCCCGGACGTTCTATCTTCACCGTGTAGGGCGCTTGCAACTGAAGCCCGCCTATCGAGGTGGAAAAGGACAGATTTGGGAAAAGGTCGTCGTAGCGGCGGCTTTGGTCTTTGCTCCGCTGCCCGTCCTTATAGAAACCGAAGCCGACGTGTTCATAGCGCAAACCGGCCGTAAACGTGCCGAAAGTGAACGAGCGGTTGTATTCCACATAAGCCGCCACGTTGTGTTCCCGAATCTTGCTGCGCGACGTGGGCAAAGTACATCGCCTGCCGAACCGGCTTCGGCCAACACGCTTCCCTGCACGGTCGTCACCAGCGCATCGCCGGAAATGCGGGTCACGGGCAGGCAGCTTTTCACCACCACTTCTTGCAACATACGGGCATCGGACTGCAAAACAAGGGTTGAAAAATCGTCATCAAGAGGTTTATAAAGCGTGGCATAACCCACGGAAGAGACGCGCACCACTCCTCGCCGCATGCCTTGCGCGTCAAGGGCGAACCGCCCCTGTTCGTCGGAGACAGTCCCCCCCGACAAAGGTCGAATCGGGCAATGAAAGAAGAGCCACATTGACGTATGGAAAAGGCCGGAGGGAGACATCCGTCACCGTGCCCCCAGTTTCTGGGCTTCCAGCCGGCAAATGCCTGACAAGAATAAGGCAAACAAAAGGTATGTGCTTCGCATAAGCAAATGAACCAAGCTAACGTTTTTTTACTTCATAAAGACATAGTTTACAGACAAAAATAAAAGCATTTTTCGCCAGCAAAAAGCAAAGAGAGTCTGTTTTTCCTACTAAAAGAGGAAAGGCCGGGACGAATAGCTTGCTTTAATAAAAAGGCGCGGACAACACGGTTCTGACCGTGCGTCCGCGCTAACAACTAATAATCAATTAATGTCTCACGACATGAGAAGTAGCGTTCATCAATTCCATCCCGGATTCTGTCCAAACTCATCCGGATTGGAGATGGTGGTCAGGAAGCCGTTGGGTATAGGACGGAGATTGCAATATTCGTTGACGTAGGGAGCTACGTCGGGGTTGTAGTTGAGGTCTTTGATGTAGCGCACCAGATTGCCCGTGCGTTTCAAGTCGAACCAACGGAGGAACTCGCCACAGAGCTCGCGGGCACGCTCGTCGAGAATAAAGTCGAGCGGCGTAGCGTCTCCACCCGCCTGAGCAGCCATGCTCAGACTTGCCAGTTGCGAACCTGAAACTTCCATATCGCTTTCATGCCCCGGCACGGCGGCACGACGACGGATGACATTCAGGTAGTTGGCAGCTTTGTCGAGATTGCCACCGGTCTTCATGACTTCACACTCAGCAGCAATGAGGTACATTTCAGGCAAGCGCATCATGAACACATCGTTAGAGCCAACTTGCGAGTTGGTCGGGAGACCAAGCTCTTCCAAATGAGCATCTTCAAACTTCAGCAACGTGGGGAAGTGAAGATTGAAGTTGGCGTTTGTGCTGACGGCTCCAGTCGTGGGGTCGTAGGTATCGTTAATATCGACTAAAGCATAGGGCAGGGCACGCTTTGCTTCCATAGTCCCCTCAAATTCATCTTTTGTAAAACGCATGGCCAGTTCTCCTTGGGATATAGGCTGCCCAACCATCGAAACAGGCTTTTCGAAGTGATTAAGGTCAGTTTCTGTCCACACATAGTCGGTGGCCGTTTCCAAATAATCTTCACGGAACCATTTATTGTAGCGGTCGTCAATAGTCTTGTCATAAAGTTCCAAAAGATGCTTTGTCGGCATCATGCACATGCTTCCGCTCTTGGAGTTGCGGTCGTTGCCATATTCATAGTTCATCGCAATACCCACCCAGTCGGAATACTTCGCATGAAAGTAAATGTGCAAGCGATTGGGGTTGCTGGAGTTCATGTTCAATCCCGGAGTTGTGGAGTGTGTGGCGATGAGCATGGCTTCGGTATTCGTCTTGTTGTTGAGTGGATCAAATACTTCACCCGGATTTTCATACAGACTCACTCCCAGTTCGCTTTGATGAGTGATGACATAATCTGCCGCGTCTTGGGCCATTTGGTAATAGGTATCCTTTTCTGCTTGAGTTTCACAGTGAGACGCATAAGTCAAAGCAATACGAGCTTTCAAGCCGTAAGCGGCTTTTTTCGTGATACGACCTACATCAATCGTCGTATAAGCCACGTTGTTTATCGCGTTTTCCACATCAAGCAGCATTTGTTTATACAAATCAGCATACGTGCTACGATGCGACTCAAAAACAGGTTCTATAGTTTCCGTGGTGCGCAGTTCCACGTTACCAAACATTTCCACCAACATCCAATAGGCGTATGCACGCATGAAACTAGCTTCGCCAAAGCGGTTGTTACGCGTTTCTTGACTGCTCCAGTCCACTTGGTCTATACGTCCCAGACAAGCGTTGCAGTCATTAATAATTTCATAAAGTCGACGCCACGTGTTAAGAAATTGTCCTGTTGTAGAATTACATTCTTGATACTTAGACATCTGACGTCCATATCCACAGTTGGCGATATTTATCCACGTATCAGCGCCTCCATTTACCAAGAGTACGATGTCTTCACGTCCGTAAAACTGTCCTCCCCAATATCCATAGACGCCATTCAGTACAGCGTTAAATCCGGCCTCGGAAGCAAACACATCGTCCACTGTCGTCCCGCCAGGATTATATTCTTCAAGATCGCATGACTGGGTAGCGAAGAGCATCGAACCCAGCATAGCAGCAAATATGTATTTCTTGTAATGTTTCATATCGTAATAGTTTGCGTGTAGTTCATGTTAAAAGTCAAGATTAATACCAAAGATAAACTGACGTTGCAACGGAGCCGTAGCCTCACCACCGCGCTCAGCATCATAATCCTGGATCAGATGATTGCGCGCTTTAGAAAACACATTATTGGCCGTCAGGTAAAAACGCAACCTAGAAATACCAAGCTTGTTGGCAAAGTTCTCAGGTACGGTGTAACCTAATGAAATGGTTTTAAGCTTCCAGTATGAACCATCAACATATTGTGTTGTCAGATATCCCAAATAGTTATAATATTCCGTCTGGTTGGGACGAGGGAAGTCGTTCGATGGATTCTCCGGTGTCCAATAGTTGAAATGAGCAGGGAAATTGGAACGGCCTTGTGGATCATAAGCTCCACCCATCTGGTAGTCGATGAATTGCCCCCAACGGGCTATCAAATAAACATTCAAATCAAAATTCTTATAACGGAAGTTGTTGTTAAAACCGGCCGTCCATTTCGGTGACGTAGAGCCTATATAGGTCCGGTCGTTAGTCGGATCGATGATGTGGTCACCGTTCAAATCCTTCAATTTGAAATCTCCAGGCTCGAAAGGCTGTGTCTTGGCTGCATCCTTGAAATAAGTTGCTGCCTCTTCCCGTTCACTCTCCTGCCAGATACCTTGGTTCACATAGTTGTAGAACGAGTGCAACGGACGACCTATAAGCAAACTCTCTGTCTCAGGGTCTGTACTTGGCATAATGTCCGTACCATCTATCAACTCAGTGATTTCTTCGTGGTTTGCTGCAAAAGTGATAGCCGTGTTCCATCCGAAATCTTTTGTATCAAAGTTTACAGTATTGACCGACACCTCAATACCTTTATTCATTGTTGCACCAATGTTTTGATACATTTTAAAAGAAGTATTATTGGTAGCACCCAGCGTAGGAGGCAAATCACGCGGCAGAAGCAAATCGGTAGTATTTGTCTTGTAAAGATCGATAGTTGCAGAAATACGGTTGTCCAAGAAGCCTAAATCAAAACCTAAGTCCCAAGTCTTAGAAATTTCCCAACCAACATTCGGATTGCCCATATATTCGTTGAACATATAATAAGTATAGCCTGCATCTTGGAATGCCGAATTGGAATAAGGCGTCATACCCGACATGGTCCCATATTCTGAAATACCGGAGTTACCAGTCATACCCCAACTCAAACGCACCTTCAAGTTGCTCAACCAACTCACATTGCGCAAGAACTTTTCATCGCTGGCACGCCAAGCCAAAGCCACAGAAGGGAAAGCCTTCCACTTATTGCCTTCAGCCAAACGAGAATCACCATCCCAGCGATTTGACACAGTAACCATATATCGACCTTTGTAACTATAGTTTGCACGCACAGCGTATGAGAACGTGGTGTGTTTCTTATACTGCGAGCCTATTTCATAGGTGCTCTGTGTGTTAGCACCTAGATTATGATAGAGGAAAGAATCCAGCAACTGCCCTTCGCCAGCAGCCGTCACGCCAGTCAAAACAGACTGCGTATAAGAAGTCAAAGCCGTGGCACCGACAGTATGATCACCGAAAGTCTTGTTATAGTTAATCACATTATCCCAATTAACAAAACTCTTCTCCCATGAGTTCACTTCCGAACGCGACGTAGCGTATGCGCCGGCACGGTCAATGGAATTGGCAGCTTCAAAATCTTGATTCCGGTAAAACGTATAATTAATACCAATGCTAGAACGGAAGTTCAAACCTTCAATCGGCGTAACATCCAAATAACCGTTGGCCAAAATATTTGTTTGCAAAACATGATGCTTAGCAGCGTTCTCGGCCTCATCAGCCAAAGGATTCACTTGGCCACTTTGTCCCAACGGATAAAGATTTACGTCTCCATTTTCGTCATAAGGTTTACCAAGAGGTGCGTTGGTTGCTGCACGCCACAATACATTGTCTGCACGCTCGTTTTGGTTGTAGTGAGTAATTTGCGAATTTGCGCCAACCTTAAATATGTCACTAATCTTGTGCTCCACGTTCAGACGCAAGTTATATTTCCGCATATTGTCTCCCTCAAAAGAGCCTTGTTCCTGATAAAAACCAGCAGAAAGCAATGCTGTAGTACGGTCTGTGCCACCCGAAGCCGTCACTTGGTGGTTCTGTACAATGCCATTATGGAACACTTCGTCAACCCAGTTGGTCCAATCACCGTTTTGAATGGCTTCCCACTCATTGGGAGTGAAAATAGAAGCGTCATCAGCCGTAGAGCTCCATTGCCCAGCCGTACGATATGACTCACGGCGCACATTCATATAATCTTCCCCCGTTAGCATATCGGGATATTGCGGCCAGCCGTTTACACCGACGTAACCGTTGTAAGACACACGCGGCTTTCCAGCTTTGCCTTTCTTAGTCGTGATGATGATAACGCCGTTGGCACCCTGCGAACCGTAGATGGCCGTTGATGAAGCGTCTTTCAAAACTTCAATAGATTCAATATCCGAAGGTGCAATGTCTGCAAAATTGACACCCTGCATACCATCGACAATAAAAAGCGGTTGATTGGCAATGTTATTTTGAAACTCATCTTCCACGTCTGACAAAGAACGCTGACCGCGGATGTTAATGGTAACTCCAGAAGTCGCGCTACCGGAATTTCGCGTGATGTCCAATCCCGGGACTTGCCCTTGCAAAGCTTCCATGGCGTTGGATGCCGGCGAACGTACGATGTCCTCAGCCTTGACAGAAGTAATAGAGCCCGTCAAATCGCGCTTTTTCATCGTTCCATAACCGATGACAACGACCTCATCGAGCAACTGGTTGTCGTCTTCCATCTGGATGACAAGCTCAGACTTACTGCCAACTTTGACTTCTTGAGTTTTAAATCCGACATAGGAAACCACCAATGTGGCATTGGCCGGGACATCTATAGAAAATTTCCCATCAAAATCGGTGATGGCACCGACCTTAGAATCCTTGAGTTGCACAGAAACACCGATCAAAGGCTCACCAGCCTTATCGACTACGGTTCCTGTAACTTTCTTCGATTGATTAATCTCTTGTAAATCAGTCAAATTACCCCCCCGTATAAGCTTCGGAAGCCATTGGGAAAGCAAAAGACATCATTGTAGCACACAAACCTCCCGCAAGGAGTCTACGGCTTGTCAACATCGCCGCATTGCACTTTAGTTGTTGTCGTTTGTTCATGTTTTTTTAAGGTTTATATATAGTGATAGTGTTTTTCAGACAAAAACCGCGATAAAATTAGCGAGAAAAGGCAAACCTCAACTATAAAGGTTGTACTTTTAAGACAAGTTATAACATTATTTAATAAAGAAGCATCTTCCCGACTCCTTCAGCCATAGTCACATTCGCTTTATATATAATAAGGTAGAAAACAAACAAAAGTACTTCTGGTTTGGACGTATGCAGAATTTGCCCGAAAGGCTTGCCAAACAAACAATACAACCGACGACCGACACATGTCACAAACCGCCCCCGTCGCCAGCATCGGTTTCAAACGAATAGACAATAGCCTTACAACATCATGAGTTGACATTTTTCAAAACTCTTATCATTAACCAGCAGATAAGCCTCCCACACAAAATCAAGGCACCAGGCCTGCCGGCTGGCATCCGGCAAAGAGAAGAACCATTTCTCATACATCGCTTAATATAAGCATTTTAGGTAAAACAGCAAAATGCGTCAATATCCACCTTTGAGCGGAAAGGAAGGTAGCCGAGAGCGGATTCCTATCGGGCCACGGACGGAAAGGAAGGTAGCCACGGACGGAAAGGAAGGCTGGCCCGGCTACCTTTTACCCGTTTGCCGAACTGCATTCCAGACACGCACCTTACGAATAGATGACAAAGTTTTCTTGTTAGAAATATTTCTTTTTAACGCGTATCTTTCTTAACTTTGCTAGCAACGTATCACTTTAACCATCATACGATATGAAAATAGCTATCATAGGCGCAGGCAACATGGGCGGTGCCATTGCATGCGGATTGGCTCAAAGCCATTTCACCGAAACGAAGAACATCGTTGTGGCCAACCCTCACAATGAAAAGCTTCAACGGCTTCAGGCACGGTTTCCCGACATGCGGGTGACCAACGACAATAAGGAAGCAATCCGAGGGGCCGACATCGTCATTGTGGCCGTCAAACCTTGGAAGGTGAAAGAAGTGCTGAACCCCATCCACCCGCAACGCCCACAAATCCTCGTATCGCTAGCAGCCGGCATCAGTATGGAACAACTGGCACAATATGTAGACCCGGAGATGCCCATTTTCCGCATCATTCCCAACACGGCCATCGACGTGCGGGCCAGCATGACGCTCATCTGCGGACGAAACGCATCGGAGGAACAAACACAGTTGTTGCTCGACTTGTTCAACAAAATGGGTCTTGCCATGATGGTGAAGGAAGAACAGCTCGAAGCAGCCACGGCTCTCTCCTCGTGTGGCATCGCCTACGTGCTGAAATATGTGCAAGCGGCCATGCAGGCAGGCATCGAAATGGGACTCTCTTCTCAAAGCTCCAAACGTATGGTGGCACAGTCGCTTCACGGCGCAGCAGAGCTCTTGCTGGAAAACGACGCCCACCCGGTCACAGAAATCGAAAGAGTGACCACTCCGGGAGGAATTACCATCAAGGGACTGAACGAATTGGAACATGCCGGATTCACTTCGGCCGTCATCCGCGCCATGAAGGCCAGCCGCTGAGAACTAGGACAAAAGAAAAACCAAACATTCTTCATCCATCATTCTTAATTCTTCATTATAATACAAAGATATGGCAGAACAAATCAAACAAATCGCGGCACGGCTACGAGGCTTGCGTGAAGTGTTGGAACTCACGGAACAGGAAGTGGCCGATGCTTGCCAACTCAGTGTAGAAGAATATCGTGAAGTCGAAGCCGGCACACGAGACTTGTCGGTGAGCACCTTACAGAAAATCTCGCGCCACTACGGCATCGCGCTCGACGTGCTCATGTTTGGCGAAGAGCCCAAGATGAGTTCATACTTCCTGACCCGTGCCGGCACAGGCATCTCGGTGGAACGCCGCAAAGCCTACAAATATCAGTCATTGGCATCGGGATTCCGAGGGCGCATCGCCGACCCGTTTATCGTGACCGTCGAACCGAAACCCGAAGGCACTCCGGTGCAGTTCAACTCACACCAGGGACAAGAATTCAACCTCGTGGTCGAAGGCCGGCTGTTGCTCAACATCAATGGCAAGGAGCTTATCCTGAACCAGGGCGACAGCCTCTATTTCAACTCGGCACTCCCGCATGGAATGCTCGCACTCGACGGTAAACCTGTCAAATTTCTGGCAATAATCATGTAACAAGATACAATGGTAGAAAGATTCATTACACAAACGAGTTTCTCTTCGCAAGAAGACTTCATCAAGAACTTCCACGTGCGTGTGCCGGAAAATTTCAACTTCGGCTACGACGTGGTGGACGCATGGGCTGCGGAGCAACCCGACAAAAAAGCCATCCTCTGGACCAACGACCGGGGAGAACACCACCAATATACATACGCCGAACTGAAAGAAAAGACCGACCGCACAGCTTCTTATTTCCAAAGCCTGGGCATCGGGCGGGGCGACATGGTGATGCTCATCCTGAAACGGCACTACGAGTTCTGGTATTCCATCATTGCCCTGCACAAGCTGGGGGCCGTGGCCATCCCTGCCACCCACCTGCTGACGAAAAAAGACATCGTCTACCGCTGCAACGCAGCCAGCATCAAAATGATTGTGGCGTCGGGCGACGACATCGTGTTGGGCCACATAGCTGATGCCATGCCCGAGTCGCCCACCGTAGAACGCCTGGTCAGCACCGGGCCACACATTCCCGAAGGTTTTGAAGACTTCCATGCGGGCATCGACCACGCTGCTCCTTTCATCCGCCCGGCATTCGTCAACACAAACTATGACATCTCGCTGATGTATTTTACCTCAGGCACGACGGGCGAGCCAAAGATGGTGGCACACGATTTCACCTACCCGCTGGGGCACATCACGACCGCCAGCTTCTGGCACAACCTGCACGAAGACAGCCTCCACTTCACCATTGCCGACACGGGATGGGGAAAAGCCGTGTGGGGCAAGCTCTACGGGCAGATGATAGCCGGTGCAAACATCTTTGTCTACGACCACGAGAAGTTCACCCCAGCCGATATTTTGGAAAAAATACACGAATACCGCATTACCTCCCTATGTGCTCCTCCCACCATCTACCGCTTCCTCATCCGCGAAGACCTCACGAAGTACGACCTCTCGTCGCTGGAATATTGCACCACGGCGGGCGAAGCGCTCAACTCGGCCGTCTACGACACCTTCAAACGCCTGACAGGCATACGCCTGATGGAAGGTTTCGGACAGACGGAGACGACACTGACGCTGGCCACCTTCCCGTGGATGGAGCCGAAGCCCGGAAGCATGGGTGTGCCCAATCCGCAATACCACATCGGGCTGCTTACCCCTGACGGACGCGAAGCTGAAGACGGCGAACAGGGACAAATCGTCATCTACACGAACGAAGGCAAACCGCTGGGGCTGTTCAAGGAATACTATCGCAACCCGGAACTCACCCGCGAAGCATGGCACGATGACATCTACTACACCGGCGACGTGGCCTGGCGCGACGAAGACGGATACTACTGGTTTGTGGGCCGCGCCGACGACGTCATCAAAAGCTCCGGCTACCGCATCGGCCCGTTCGAAGTGGAAAGTGCCCTGATGACCCATCCCGCCGTGGTGGAATGCGCCATAACCGGCGTTCCCGACGAAATCCGTGGACAAGTGGTGAAAGCCACCATCGTGCTATCCAAGGAATACAAGGCACAGGCCGGAGAAGCGCTTATCAAGGAACTGCAAAACCACGTGAAACGTGTGACCGCGCCCTACAAGTATCCCCGCGTGATTGAGTTCGTCGATGAATTGCCCAAGACCATCAGCGGCAAAATCCGCCGCGTGGAGATACGCGCCAACGAAACAAAGAAAAGAAAGGACGAAGCATAGGGCTTGCTCTAAAGACATGCAAGGCTGCTCTTCGTTTCTCCGCTATAACTTTATAAATATTCATACTATGGCAACAACAAAAGATTACGGCTCATTGGTCGAAGTATTCAGAGGCGACCTTTGGGAGGCAGAACTGGTAAAGGGATTTTTGGCCGCAAACGGCGTACAAGCCATGATAAAAGATGAAACCATCGGCCTTGTCAGCGGCCCCTACGGCAACAGTGGGCAAGGAGTTGTCGTATTGGTGAACCACGAAGAGCAAGTGTTTGCCGAGAAAATCATCAGAGAAAACAAGCCCCGGCTGAACAATCGTTAAACAAAAGGAAAAACTCTTGCCGGCCGACGTGTTCAAACACCGATGCCGGCATTTGACAAGCACGGAGATGTGGCAACTGCCGGCTGCCCTGTCTCCGTGCTTTTCCATATTTCTTTCTGTCCTCCACAAAATTGAGACACCCCGACACGCTTCATAACACTTACATATTTATACAAAGGAAGCGCTTTCTTTGTCACTTATTATCATAAAAACAGGCATTTCTTCAAACAACACGCCAAATATTCCTATATTTGCCTTACGGATTATTATCAACAGACTATGAATGCAGGAAACTCCGACTACACACGCATCGCCGTCAAAGTGGGCAGCAACGTCTTGACTCGTGCCGACGGCACACTCGATGTAACCCGCATGTCGGCACTGACCGACCAAATCGCAGACTTACGGAAACGGGGCACGGAAGTAATCCTCGTTTCTTCGGGAGCCGTCGCGGCAGGACGCAGCGAATTATGCCCGTCCTGCAAACTCGACAGTGTGGCCGAACGACAACTGTTTTCGGCCGTGGGGCAAGCAAAACTCATAAACCGATATTATACACTGTTTCGCGAACACGGCATCACCGTGGGACAGGTGCTCGCCACCAAGGAAAGCTTCTCCACACGGCGCCACTACCTGAACCAACGCGCCTGCATGGAGGTGATGCTCCAAAACAAAGTTTTGCCCGTGGTGAACGAAAACGACACCGTCTCGGTGACCGAACTGATGTTTACCGACAACGACGAACTGTCCGGCCTCATCGCCACCATGATGAATGTACAAGTGCTTATCATCTTGAGCAACATCGACGGCATTTACAGCGGGCAACCATCAGCCCCCGAAAGCCGATTGCTGCGCGAAATAGCTCCAGACGAAGACCTCTCGGCATACATATGCCGGGAAAAGTCGGGTTTCGGGCGTGGCGGCATGCTCACCAAAACACGCATTGCCCGCAAAGTGGCGTCGGAAGGCATTGAGGTCTGGATAGCCAACGGCAAACGGGAACATATCCTGACCGACTTGTTTGACCACCCGGAAACACCGTGCACCCGCTTCGTGCCATCCCAAGAAACAGCTTCAAGCATCAAAAAATGGATTGCCCACAGCGACAGCTTTTGCAAAGGAGAAATTTACCTGAACGAAGAAGCCAGCCGCCGTTTGACCGACGGACAAGTGGCCAGCATCCTACCTATCGGAATCACACAAGTGAAAGGAGATTTTGAAAAAGATGATTTAATCCGTATCACCGGTTTCGACGGACAATCCATCGGGATTGGCAAAGCAGACTGTGATGCGGCTACAGCATACACCGAAATGGGATGCAAGGATAAAAAAGCTGTGGTCCACTATGACTTCCTTTATATTGACACTCCCCTAAAAGACAAGACACAACCATGAGCATACAATCTTTATTAGCTTCGACCAAAGAGAGCGTCCAAACTCTTAGTTTGTTAAACGACTCAAGCATAAACGACGTGCTGCTGGCCGTAGCCGACAAGATAGAGACTGACACGGAACTCCTGCTGGCAGCCAATCGGGAAGACCTGAAACGCATGAATCCGGCAGACCCGAAATACGACCGTCTGAGGCTCACACACGAACGCCTGCAAAACATTGCTAGCGACATGCGCCATGTGGCCTCACTCCCATCTCCCCTCGGACGTGTGTTGGAACATAAAATCCATCCGAACGGAATGGAAATCAGCCGGGTAAGTGTCCCTTTCGGTGTCATCGGAATCATCTATGAAGCACGCCCCAACGTGACGTTCGATGTCTTTGCCCTCTGCCTGAAAGCGGGCAGTGCCTGTGTGCTGAAAGGTGGAAGCGACGCTCAAGCATCCAACGAAGCCAGCGTAAGCCTCATCCGCCACGTGCTACGTAGCAAGGGACTGAACCAAGCAGCCATCACCCTGCTTCCTCCTGAACGGAAAAGCACCGACGAACTGCTCCATGCCAACGACTACGTGGACTTGCTTATTCCACGAGGCAGTGCCGGCCTTATCCGTCATGTGCGCGCACAAGCCACTATACCTGTCATCGAAACAGGTGCAGGAGTCTGCCACACTTATTTTGACCAGGAGGGCGAACTCTCCAAAGGCATTGCCATCATACACAATGCCAAAACGCGCCGGGTCAGCGTGTGCAATGCGCTCGACTGCCTGCTCATACATCGGAAACGCCTATGCGACCTTCCCACGTTATGCAACCCGCTTGCTGAAAAACAGGTGACTATCTACGCCGATAGAGAAGCTTACCAAACACTGGAAGGACATTACCCCGGCAACCTTTTACAAAAAGCCTCGGATGAAAGTTTCGGTACGGAATTCCTGGACTATAAGATGGCCGTGCGCACCGTAGGTTCGCTGGCGGAAGCCTTGACACATATCAAACGTTACGGTTCCAAACACAGTGAGTGTATCGTGACAGAAAACGAGACTACGGCTCAAGACTTCATTCGCCAAGTCGACGCAGCTTGTGTATACGCCAACGTATCGACGGCATTTACCGATGGCGCCCAGTTCGGCCTAGGAGCAGAAATAGGCATCAGTACCCAGAAAATGCACGCCCGAGGCCCAATGGGGCTGGAAGCACTCACAACTTACAAATGGATAATTCGGGGCAACGGCCAAGTGAGAACACCTTGAACAAAGGAAAAAACAGAACCAAACATAATATTAAAATATGAGAAACTTTACTTGTGTACACGACTTGGGCAATCTGAAAGATGCCCTCCGCGAAGCGATGGAAATCAAGAAAGACCGCTTCAAGTATGTAGAGTTGGGACGAAACAAAACGCTCCTGATGATTTTCTTCAACAGCAGCTTGCGCACACGGCTCAGCACTCAAAAGGCAGCTCTCAACCTGGGCATGAACGTCATCGTGTTGGACATCACCCAAGGAGCATGGAAACTAGAAACCGAACGCGGTGTCGTCATGGACGGCGACAAGCCTGAACATTTGCTCGAAGCCATTCCCGTGATGGGTTGTTACTGTGACTTAATCGGAGTGCGCTCGTTTGCCCGATTTGAGAAACGGGAAGACGACTATGAAGAAAAAATTCTCAATCAGTTCATTCGATATTCAGGCCGACCGGTATTCAGCATGGAAGCAGCTACACGGCATCCATTGCAAAGTTTCGCCGACCTCATCACCATCGAAGAACATAAAAAAACAGAACGCCCCAAAGTTGTCATGACATGGGCGCCACATCCTCGCCCTCTGCCACAAGCCGTGCCCAACTCATTTGCCGAATGGATGAACGCCACAGACTACGATTTCGTCATCACACATCCCGAAGGATATGAACTGGCACCGGAGTTTGTCGGCAAAGCCCGCGTGGAATACAACCAAATGAAAGCCTTTGAAGGCGCAGACTTCATTTACGCCAAGAGTTGGGCTGCATACAACGGAGACAACTATGGAAAAGTTTTAAGTACCGACCGCAGTTGGACCGTAAGCGACCGCCAAATGGCCGTGACCAACAATGCCTATTTCATGCATTGCCTGCCCGTGCGCCGCAACATGATTGTAACCGACGAAGTGATTGAAAGTCCCCAATCCATCGTCATCCCAGAAGCTGCCAACCGTGAAATCTCCGCAACCGTCGTCTTGAAACGCATGCTAGAATCGCTCTGAGAAACCCATCATGTGGAACAAGGTGTGGAAAAACTCCACACTTCGTTCCACATAATTCTACAACAACCCACAACCGACGTCCGGTCTCCTTGATGTGTCACTCAAAAAAAACATCTTCGGCAAAAAACATTGATTGCTTCTACAACACTATTTGCCATCGCTTCTTCCGCCACGCCTGCTTCCTTTTAATGGTACTATAAATCAAGAGTTTAATTTCCAAAGTACGTGTACATCAGCCATCCGGCAACATCCTATTCACGCGATGTGTTTCAATCAAGCAGGGAAACGGACTAATGCCCGAAAACCAAATTCCATCTTAATGCAGCTTCGGCACACCTCTTGCAGAATATATAATGAGTGTGGCATGGAATCATGCCGTGCTTACGTAAACAACTAAAGACATCCGAAAGTATCTGGGAAGCATGAGGAGAATAGGTGAGGAAATGCACTGACAGTCGCCGCTTTTATTTAAGATATTAAAAGCCGTCTCAACGGTCATTCATCACACTGCGTTTACCACATGCGAACGATTGGACAAGGCAACATCTCCAATGGGAAGTCCAAACCCATTTCTCCTTCTTGCTACCGGAACAGACGGACAAATAGACAAGACCACATACACACAACTTCATATGATTAAAAATTCTCCTTAAGAGACTTGAAACTAAACAGAAAGCGACTCCCCATTCGTGATTGAACCGGGAGTCGCGTTTTTTTATCCATTTATGGAATCAGTCTTCAAACGGATAGCGTATGCCCCATTCCGCGCGTAAGGCGTCCATCATACGCATCACACGCAATGTCTCTTCATGTGGCATAGATGGAGCCTCCAACCATCCATGCTGCAACGCGTCCTTGCAAGCATATACTTCATATTCGTAGCCTGTGATTTGGGGTGGACAGTCGTAGACAGCTTTGACACGATAATCATTATCAACCACGGTCACACGTTGGGGATTATTGATATTTTCCACGATAAGATGCCCTTTGTCACCGGAGATAATGCCTTGCCTGTCCGTACGGGCCATCATTGTGCTGTTAAGCACAGCCATGCGCCCATCGGGATAGGTCAGCGTAATGCTCTCTTGCGCATCCACACCCGTTTTCGTCTTCGTGCAGACCGACACCACACGCTCCACATCCGTTCCAAAAGCCATCAAGGCAAAATTGAGCGCATATACTCCTAAATCGAGCAAAGCTCCCCCGGCCAAAGCCGGATTCATAATGCGTTCCTTATGCTCCAACGGATAACCCAGATTGGCTGTCAACATGGAAGGACGCCCCACAACGCCATTTGCCAACAGTTCGCTGATGGTATGCGAGAGCGGCATGTAGCGCGTCCAAATGGCCTCGGTGATAAAAATACGGTGTTCTTGCGCATAACGCAACACCTCTTCCGCCTGTCGGGCATTGGCCGTGAAGGCTTTCTCGCAAAGTACGGGCCGGCCGGCACGCAAGCACATCATGGCATGCTCATAATGGTGCGAATGGGGCGTGGCAATATAGACCAAATCGACCCCGGGGTCGGCCAACATCTCCTCGTACGAACCATAAGCACGACAAAAATTCCATTCTTTTGCAAAACTTTGTGCCGACTCCAAACTGCGTGAAGCGATGGCATACCCTTCGGCCTCGCCCTTCATTCCGGAAAGAGTCGCAGCCATCTTGGCTGCAATAGCACCAGCACCAATAATTCCAATCTTCATACGTATATATGTGTTTAGTTAGTTATTCCTCTTCTTACCCATCGCCACCGGTCAGTCAAAACTGACGTAGAAGCGCAGGCGTTCCAAATCTTTTGTTGCAAACTCCTCATAAAGCCTTAATTGCGGAAGCGAGTCTAACGGTCCGTATTTGTGACGGTGTTCCACGATGACTTTTGCCTGATAAAAATTCAGATACGGATGCTGACGCAGGCGGTCTACACTCCAACGATTGATGCGGAGCGACTTCTCCGGCATGTGACCAATCTTAAACCAACGGACTACGCTGTCCGGCATTCCCTGAATTTCAGCCAACTGGTCTACAGTGTAATATCCGCCCAACCGACGACGATAAGCCACAATCTGGGCCGCCCGCCCCCGACCGATGCCGGGAACACGTTTCAGACTGGCCGTATCGGCTTCATTTAAGTCGACCATCGTGCCTTCTGCATATTTCTGCACACGAGGCCGCCGCGGGGGTGCCATTGGCTGCACATCTTCCACGGAAGAAGAAACAGTCACTTCACTAACCGGCATTTCCTCCTGAATGCGTATGTAAGGGAGCACACGACGAAACTCCCCGTCTGAAAGACCATATATTTTAGCAAAGGATTCTGGCGTACGAAACTTACCGCCGCGAGCACGATACTTCAAGACATTTCTCACCACAAAATCTGACAAACCCAACTGTGCCAACCGGGCTGAATCTGCCACATTGGGGTCGAAGGGAAACAAAACGACCTTCGACCTCCTCCGTCCGGAAGATTCCTGCATCTGTCTGCCCAAACGACGAAGGCTGTCGTTCTTGGCCACAGACACACGAAAAGCCGTCAACGCCTCATCTTCCAGACCTTCTGATTTCGGAAGCCGACAATGTTCATAGCACCATAATACGCCAGCCAGCACTGCGGCCAGCACCAGAAGTGAAACAAGAAGCCGCCGCTCGGCACGGGAGAAATAGAAAAAGTCTTTCCACATCGAACTTTATTTATAATCTAGCATCGCACAAATATACGGAGAATATTATACTTTTGCGGCGTAAACCAAACGAATTAGTCTGCCATGTCCAAATTGATATTGCGCTACACGGTGTCATGGTTGCTCATCGCAGCCATCTTGTTTGCCAGTTTCATGCGTGTGCCCGAAACTCCTGTCGACGACGTTCCCCTCATCGACAAATGGGTACATATCGTCATGTATTTCACTCTCTCATCCAGCCTCTGGATCGAATATCTGCGCAGCCATTCACACATCCGCTACTCCAAACTTTGCACCGGAGCCATCCTGCTGCCCATCCTGATGAGTGGTGCCATCGAACTGTTGCAAGCCTACTGCACGGAAACCCGCTCAGGCGACTGGCTCGATTTCGCGGCAAACTCCCTAGGAGTAGCACTTGCCGCAGTCCTCGGCTTTGCCTGGTATCGCCGGCAATTCGTCAAGAAAAAAGATTAAGCCTAACAACCTGACAGACACGATGTCTGACAACTCTAAAAGGTAGCCGGCCACGGATAGGAGTCCGTCCGACCACGGACTCCTATCCAGCCGGGAGCGGACTCCTATCCGTGGTCGGCTACCCTCTATGCCCCATCTCCGCCCCTTCCGGGCAGCCCCTTTTCCACCCGGAAACTTTACCCAAAAAAGACGTAAAGAGTCCCCGCAAAGCATTGCTTTTACGCAAAAAAGAACTTACCTTTGTTGCATTCAACCAATCGGAGGAACAACATCATGAGAAAGAATTTTGGAGCAAAACCGTGGACTTACCCACAACCCGTGTTCATCGTCGCCACTTATGACGAAACGGGACGCCCTGACGCCATGAACGCCGCATGGGGCGGCATCGACTACGACGACCAAATCAACCTTTGTCTCAGCGCCGAACACAAGACTGTGAAAAATCTCCTTGCCACGAAGGCATTTACCGTGAGCATGGGCACAGCCGACCAACTGGTGGCGTGCGATTACGTAGGCATCGTTTCGGGCAACAACGTACCCGACAAATTTGAAAAGGCAGGATTCCACGCTATAAAATCCGAACATGTCAACGCACCGCTCATCGCAGAATTGCCTATGGCTGTGGAGTGCGAACTCGTGTCGTACGACCCGGATATGTGCCATTTAGTAGGAAAAATCATCAACGTATCGGCCGATGAAAGCATATTGGACGAAAAAGGCAAGATTGACCCGGCAAAACTGCGCCCCATTACATTTGACCCTGTGCACAATGCCTATCTGGTTGTCGGGGAAAAAGTGGGCAATGCATTCAAAGACGGAACAGCACTGAAGAAATGAAACAGCAGACAAATCTTATTTGCAGTGCCGAAGACCTCGAACGGCAGGTATGCCAACAGGGCTTCCTGCCGTTTTTCTATTGCGGCATACCCGGCTTCTCCATAGAAGAACGCACGGCAAGAGAATATTGGTTTTCCGACGAGGAGGAAGGTCCATGGGAATGGAAAGGCCCTATCATCCGTGAAGGGCACTGTGCCTATGGTAAAATATTCAATAAGAAAGCAGGATATGTCAGCCTGGAGTGGCTGGCGGATTTCATGAACTACCGCCGTTCCAGACATTATGCGAAAGACGAAGACACTGCCGCTTTGGACGATGTCGTACTCCAAACCATCATATCGGAAGGCAGCGCGACAGTAAAAGAATTACGCCATCTGCTAGGCTTTGTCAAAGGACGCGGCAAACGCAAGGCTACCGATCTCGTAGACCCAATGCCCAATGAAGGAAAAATCTCCCTTGACCCCATCCTGACCCGCCTTATGATGGGAATGCACATTGTCATTGCCGACTTTGAATACAACCTCGACCGACACGGGCGTCCATACGGTTGGGGAGTTGCACGATACACCACACCCGAAGCATTGTATGGACCGCTGGTTGTCGACCATACCCCTGAAGCATCTTTCCACAAACTGCACAAACACTTCCGCCAACTGCTGCCAGGCATTGACGAAAAAAAACTATTGCAGTTAATCGGTTAAAACACAGCAAGCATGGAAGCTTCACATCAGGGATGCGCAAAACTGCTCTGCATAATGTCCGTTAGAATCGGGCGAACACCGCCAACAAAACATTCCACGGCAATAACCATCAAGATAAGTCCCATCAAACGCATCATCACGTTGTTGCCAGTTTCCCCTATGAGACTCACCAAACGGGTAGATTCTTTCAGGATGAAAAATGTCAGCACATAGACCAATGCGATAACAGCAATAAGCACCAATTTCAAATTCCACGACTTGGCTGCATCCATCATCATGATGCCATTAGCAATGGCACCTGGGCCACAAAGCATCGGAATAGACAAAGGTGTGATAGATATATCGTTGGCGTAAGTACGTATTTCTTCATCCTTCAACTTAATGTTAGTAAAGCGTGCCTGAAGCATATCATAGCCAATTTTAAAAATAATAAAACCCGCTGCAATGCGGAAACCATTTGTTGATATTCCAAAAAACTTAAACAGGAACTGCCCGGAGAAGGTGAACACCATTAATATAAGAAAAGAAATAATAGTGGCTCTCTTCACGATATGACGGCGTTCTTGGTCGCTCATCCCTTGCGTCATAGTCAGAAAGACAGGCATGGTTCCCAACGGGTTAGTCAATGTGAAAAACGATGTGAAACACAACAAGGCAAACGGAAATAACGTATCCATAATACTTCTTATTTACACTTAAAAAACTATTTTATCGAAAGCACAAATGTAGGCATTCTTTCCACACTTCCATACTGGCATTTAAGAAAAGTGAAGCTTTTATGCTAAAAAACATATATTTCGCTTGCAGATTCCAAAAAAGTCAGTACCTTTGCGCTCGCAATTCAGAAATGATGCACCAAGGTTTGATTCGCTAGCTCAGTTGGTAGAGCACAACACTTTTAATGTTGGGGTCTTGGGTTCGAGCCCCAAGCGGATCACCAAAAGACAAGTCCTGCAAAATCAACATTTTGTGGGACTTTTTTTGTTACCCTTTGGCGACCTTGACCGCCCCAAAGGGCATTGACGGACAAAAAACAGTACCCAATCTGTGGCTCTAACAAAAATCTTTCAAAGAACATATAGAAAAAATAAAATCTAAAGAATAATACACTCTTCAATCTGCATCTACAAATTCGTCACGCCCTTAAGAGTATATCCATCTATTTAACTTGATTCTTTTTTAGCTATAAGAATATGGCTATTTGCCGTATACACTGCCATGCCAAGTATAACATTTGACGACATCACTATTCTCCAAGTTCGTTTCTTTTAACTAGCTTTTCTTCCCCTCGTTCAATCCCTACAACTGAATTTGTACATTTACAAAGATGCAATCTTCTGCAAAACAAAAACATACCATTTAGACATGTCTATCTAGAATGCTCCCAATGCGATTGTCTTAACACTATCTTTGCGACCACCTATACGACACACAAGTAGAAAGCAGGCTATTGATTTAAAACAATAGAAACATTATCAGAAAAATGAACAGACTCTTATTTCTTGCAACTATGTCATTGTCTATTTCGGTATCTGCCATGAACACAGCAGACACAACGACAAGAGCTGGACATAAACAAAACAACAACCAGCAACAACTCACGCCCCAATAAAAAAGTATGGTTATTGGTATGCAGGCGCTGGCATCTCAAGCCCATTCATCTTTGATGACTTTTCTTCTTGGAACAATTCAAAGATGCATCTCGGACTTGGAGCCGGAATCAAATTCGGCTATCGTTTCTCTCCTTCTTTTGGATTAGAAACTGCAATAGCCTACGGACACAATGTGTATCTCCTTCTCCCTACCAGAAAAGCTACATCTTAGGGCTCAACGATGCACAAAATTTCCGTACCGGAGAAATTGTGCACAAAAGTTCACGTATTGCCCCACGAGCCAATCAAAACCTTACATGGGAGTCGGAGGATACACCTCCTTACGCTTCAATGACTCACAACGCATTGCACTCGATTTAACAAACACACTGATTTGGGGCACGACCGCAGTCTGGACGGCATCAAAAGCGCAAAAAAAAATCATTAGACAGTTTCATTTGGACTCCCGAATTAGGTATGGTATTCAAATTTGGCAAAGCTGCAACCTAATGGATACATCAACGAAGATTTTAACCCGTGGCAATAAACAACAACCCACGCCACGAGAAGCCCCCAGATGACAAGAAGGTTTTCGCATAATGCCTGCCTCCGCCTCATCCGGGGGCTTACTGCATGTTTCCTGTCCATACTTTTATAACAAGAAACAAGCCGACAGCCGACAACCTAAAAAACAGAAAAAAGTGTTGTATTGAAATGAACTTATTGCGTAATTTTGCGCAAAAGAAAGAGATTTTCACTTATAACACACCTTAAATTAATAAGCATGAAAGCATCAATGCACCAAACCATGCAGAGCCGCTTATATAGTCGCTCTGTCTTTGTGTGGGGATTAACAGCCATGTTGTTTTCGTTACCCGCCACTGCGGAAAACACATGGGGAGGGGTAGAAATAACTAATCCTCAAGTAGTTCAGCAAGACCGGAATGTAACCGGAAAAATTATCGACGAGAATGGAGAGCCCATGATTGGCGTGTCTGTTCTAGTGAAAGGGACAAAAACCGGGGCCATCACCGACTTTGATGGAAATTTCAAACTCAACATCCCGGCAAATGCCAAAGAATTGCAAGTGACCTATACCGGCTACAAAGCCCAAGTCGTGCCTGTCACATCTGACAACATGACAATCCGCATGGAGCCCGACAACCAGTTGCTCGACGAAGTTGTCGTCGTCGGTTATGGCACACAAAAGAAGTCAGACTTGACCGGCTCTGTCGGCTCACTCGACACGGAAAAATTAGTTGCCAAAGGTGCTCCCAGCATGATGGAATCCCTACAAGGAGCTGTACCGGGAGTACAAATCACACAAAACTCAAGCCGTGCAGGCGGCGGATTTAACATCCAAATCCGAGGCAAATCGTCCATGAACAGCGACAGCGGCCCGCTTTATGTTGTCGACGGCGTAGTTACCAGCGACATCCAATTTTTAAACCCGCAAGACATCGAACGTGTCGACATCCTGAAAGATGCATCCTCTACAGCCATCTATGGCTCACGTGCTACGGAAGGAGTTGTCATGGTCACCACAAAATCGGCAAAATCGGCAAAAGGCAGCAAACCAACCATCAGCTATGACGGCTACTACGGCGTCAGCAAAATAGCCCGTATGCCCGACTTCATGAACGGCATCGAATTTATGCAATACCGATACTCACGCTTCCTCACCACAGAGAATGCCTATGTGGCCCAACCTACCTACCGGCTGATTGACACCGACCACATGAAAGCATTGGTCACCAACTCCGACATTGTCACAGAAATGCTGGCCAACGGAGGAGGCTACAACTGGCGCGACTTCGTCACACAAGACGGACAACAACAGAACCACTTCCTGACTGTCAGTGGTGCAGGGCAGAACGTAAGCTACCATTTTGGCGCCGGTTACCAACAACAAGAAGGCATTTTCAAGAAAGACAATGAAAACAGGTTCAACATCAAAGGTGCTGTGGACGCCAAAATCAACGACATCTTTTCGGCCGGAATCAGCTTCAATATGGCCAACACATATCAAGACCAAGGGAGTGACAACGCCGTGAGCAACGCCTTCCTGTTCAATCCCTACTGTATCCCCTACGACTCCAACGGCGAACCATACTTGCAACCGGGAGCAAAAGTTGCATTGGGTACAGACGGCAAAGGTGATACGGCTTTTTCTTCAACCATCAGTCCCATTGTAGATATGGCAAACACCACTTTCGAGACCCGCAAATGGCACATCCTCGGTAATCTCTATCTAGAAGCCCGCCCGCTGAAAGGACTGACATTAAAAACCACCTTCTCTCCAAGTTATTACCACGGCCGGACCGGATTGTTTGAAAACGCCAATACCCAATCGCTCAACAACAGCGGCAAAGAAACACACGCTTATATAGACCAGTCTGAATACTTCCGCTGGACTTGGGACAACCAAATCAACTACCAACTGACTTTGGGCGACCACTCACTCAACGCAATGGGATTATTTAGCATGGACTCCTACAACAACGAAGCCAGCCGGATGGAAGCCTACAATGTGACCGAAGGCACAACATGGTACAACATGGGTACGGGCACAGACGACAAGACAATGACCAGCAGCTACACGGAAAACAGCATGATTTCCTACGCCTTGCGCCTGAACTATTCATACAAAGGCAAATACCTCTTCACCGGCACCGTGCGTTGGGATGGCTCTTCCCGCTTTGCCTCCGGACACCGGTGGGGCTCGTTCCCCTCGCTGGCTGTTGCCTGGCGCCTGTCTGAAGAAGAGTTCCTGCGCCGCGACTGGCTGAGCAACTTGAAACTCCGCTTGAGCTTCGGTGTGACCGGCAACAACAACGTCGGCGACTACGCCACGGCCGTCATGCCCAACACACGCTACTATTATGCCTTCGGCAGCCTACGCGCCGACGGATACGGACCTAGCGCACTGGCCAACCTCGGCCTGTCTTGGGAAAAAACGTCGGAAGTCAACTTAGGTTTAGACTTCGGCTTCTTCAACAACCGCATCAGTGGTTCTATCGACGTCTACAACAAAGAATCACGCGACTTGTTGATGTCGCGCAACCTCCCGCTCGAAGTCGGCGCCAACCCTGTCATCACAGACAATGTGGGCAAAGTGCGCAACCGGGGCATCGAATTTGCCCTCACCACAGTGAACGTCGAGACCGAAGACTGGCACTGGGACACCAGCTTCACCTTTGCCGCCAACAAGAACGAAATCCTTGAAATCGACGGAAAGAAAGAAGACAACATCGGCAACCAATGGTTCATCGGCGAACCCATCAACGTCGTCTACAATTACAACTGGACAGGCATCGTCAGCGACCGCAACATGACCGTCCCCAACAACCAGGCGGCAACCGACAACGGATTCCAACCCGGACAAAGTGTCAAGGAAGCAGACTACTACTATAAAGTATATGGCTGGAACGAAGGCATGCCCATCATCGAAGACCGCGACGGCAATGGCAAGATTACCGAAGACGACAAACGCATCCTGGGACACATCGACCCAAGCTGGACCGGAAGCATCAACACGACAGTGCGCTACAAAAACTGGGATTTTGCCATGTCCATCTACACCAAGCAGAACTACATGGTGCAGTCTCCCTTCATGACCACTTATTTCAATTACAAGGACCGCGGCCTGTCGCACTACGACTTCGACTACTACATCCCAGCCGGCACACTGGTGCTGAAAGACGACGGCACAGAAGGCGTCCAAGAAACCACCCACTATGGCAAGTACCCCTTCCCGAACAACTCGACAACCAACCAAGGAACAGGTTCTTACTTTGGAAACTCCAGCACCTCGACCAGGCTCTACGACATCGTAGACGCTTCTTACTGGAAAATCAAGAACATCTCGTTGGGGTACACCTTCCCCGACAAATGGATTCGAAAGATTGGTTTGAGCTATCTGCGCCTCTATGCCAACGTGACCAACCCCTTCGTATTCACCGACTACAAAGGATTTGACCCTGAATGGGCCGACGCCGAACTCGACCAAGGAGGCCCCAGCACAGTCACCTACCAATTCGGAATCAACCTGAAGTTTTAATTTCCAAAAACAATCAAACCTATGAAAAATAAAAAACTACTCATCTATACACTAGCCCTGGCTAGCCTGACAACCGGCATGACAGGATGCAGCAGTTTCCTGGATGCCGACAATAAGTCGAATGTCACGACCGACACCTATTACCGGACGGAAGAAGGCTACGAAAGTCTCATCAACGCCACTTACTCCATCCTGCGCACCCTCTATGGCGGAGAGCCGAAACTCTTCTGCAACGGAACAGACCTCTACATGGACGGACGAAACAAAATGGACGACTTCCTCCACGCCTACCAGTTGGATGCCAACAACGACGACGTGAAAACCTTCTACCAAAATTGCTATGCAGGCATCCAGCTCGCCAACGAAGCCATCTATTACAGCGACAAGACGGTGCAAACCGGACAAGTGCCCGGCTTCCGCGACCAAGTGCGCTTCTTGCGGGCATACTATTACTACCTGCTCTCGCAGCAATTCGGCGGTGTCCCCATCGAGACAGAATACATCCAAAGCGCTAAAAACGACTTCCCGCGCGCTTCGCTGCAAGACACCTACAACTTCATCATCGGCGAACTGGACGACCTGGAAAAAGAAGGCAATCTCCCCGAAACCGACTACACGGGGCGCATCAGCAAACAAGCCGTGCGTGCCATACTTGCCAAAACCTATCTGGCTGCCGGATGGGACTTGGGCGTGAACGCCAATGAAGACGGGAGCAACACCACCACGACCGACAAAACTTATTTCGGACTGGCGGCTGCCATGGCCGACAAAGCCATCGGAGGCAAAAAGCTGACCCTCCCGTTTGCAGACAAATGGAATCCGGACAACGACAACAACGAAGAAACCATCTTCACCGTCCAATATGACCGCAGCGTGGCCGAAACATCGACCGACGGCAACTCACAGCAAAACTACTTCGGCTCGACCTACGGAACACCCGGAACAGACGGACACAAAGGCTCGGCTTCGTCTTACGCACCGACCATCCACCTGCTGACCCTCTACCAAAAGGGAGACGAACGCTACGAGGGCACTTTCATGAAGGTGCTTTACGAATATTTCCCCGACATCACAGAATACCGCACGGGCTACTATGCCTTCTATGGCGAACACACGGCCGACATCGACATCAAGATGTACTACCCCGCCCACTATGAATGCTCGCCCGAAGAAGTCGCCGCCTGGCGTGCCGAAGACCCGGCACACCGCACCAACACCCGCGTGGTCCCGATGACCGACCCCACATACAACCCGCTGGTGCTTGAGTGGTCAGAAGAAAACCGCATGAGCTACGCCGACGCCGTGACCGAAAGTTGCGGAGCGACCTGCATCCGCAAATTTGACGACCCGGAATCGGTCGGAGCCAACAACACGTCATTCCGCGACATCGTCATCACACACCTGAGCGACATGTATCTAGTTGCCGCCGAGGCCTACTACATGAACGACGAACCCGGCACTGCCCTCAGCCGCATCAACGAAGTGCGCAACCGGGCACATGCCACCCCGCTCCAGCAGTCGGAACTGAACATTGACAAGATTCTCGACGAACGCGCCATGGAACTGGCCGGAGAATACCAACGCTGGATGGACCTGCGGCGCACGAAAAAGCTCGTGGAATATAACCTAAAATGGAACACCCGCCTCAACGGCGATGTCAACAACATGCGCGGGACAGACGGTAAAATCAAATGGTACAGACCCATTCCGCAAGATGAAATCAACCTGAACGAGGCCATGACGGAAGCCGACCAGAACGACGGCTACAAATAAGCTCCAACCTGCCCGCAACGGAAAATAAAAAAACGTGCTTGAAGGAAATCTTCCTTTAAGCACGTTTCCTTTTTTTACACCTCGGCAACCAAGGCCATCCCTCCCCCCCACTCCTCAGCCTTTTCTTCCACGCAAAAGAGCGATTTTGATAAACATTGCAGACAAACTCCCCTCCTCGGGCACCGACCGGGACACAAAAAAGAGGGCAAAAACGAGCCGTGCCCATACCAGCCAAGCCAGCCTTCCTTTCCGCCCGTGCACGGATTCCCATCGGGCCACGGACGGATTCCTATCGGTCCATGCTCCGAAAGGAAGGTTTGCACACGCCCGCATAACAGCCTATATCCCAACAACTTCTTCCAACGAGACAGCACGCGGAAAACCCGCCCGCCCGAAAAGAAGACAACGACACAAAGCTTTTTCTTGGGAAACGAAAAAAGACGACATCACAGCAAGCCCGCCAACAGGCAAAAAAGAGGCAGCCCTGCCACACACTGCGGCCAGGTCTGCCTCTTTCTTCTTTTATTGCGACGGGCAATCAGCCCATCTTGCCCGTCAGGTAAGAGCGTGTACGCTCGTCTTTCGGATTGGAGAACATCACGCTTGAATCGTCATACTCAATGAGCTCACCCAAGTACATGAACATCGAATAGTCTGAAATACGCTTGGCTTGCGACATGTTGTGAGTCACAATCATGATGGTCACTTCGTTTTTCAGTTGCACCAAAAGGTCTTCAATATACTTGGTCGCAATGGGGTCGAGCGCCGAGGTCGGTTCGTCCATCAGCAAAATGTCCGGCTGCAAGGCCAGCGAGCGGGCAATGCACAAGCGTTGTTGCTGTCCGCCCGAAAGGAAAGTTCCTCGTTTGGTGAGCGAATCCTTCACCTCGTCCCACAGCATCACATTGCGCAAGTTGCGCTCCACGATTTCGTCTTTTTCGGCGCGGGAGAGCTTGATGCCGTTGAGAATGTATCCGGCCAGCACATTGTCATAGATGTTCATTGTCGGGAAGGGGTTCGGGCGCTGAAACACCATGCCGATGCGGCGGCGTTCTTCCGTCGGGTGCATGAGGAGCACGTTTTCGCCGTTGAGCAAGATTTCACCGGTCACGTGAATCGCCTTGTAAAGCTCATGCATACGGTTGATGGCACGCAACAGCGTACTTTTGCCACAGCCCGAAGGGCCCATGATGGCAGTGATGGTGTTTTTGGCCACGTCGGCCGTCACGTTTTTCACGGCCCGTTTGTTGGAGCCGTAAGAGATTGATACGTCTTTTATTTGGAGAATCGGGTCTTTTATACTTTCCATTTCTTTTGTATTCTTTTAGCTAACAGGTTGAGGCATAACACGAAGGTGAGCAAGAACAGGGATGCTCCCCAGATGAGGCTTTGCAGGTTGGGGTCGTTGAAAAATTCCCAAATCATGAGCGGCACGGCTGCCATCGGGCGGGATATGTTCCAACTGATGGCTGCCCCACCCAAGGCGGTGAACATCAACGGGGCAGTCTCGCCGATGACACGGGAGATGGCCAGCAAGATGCCGGTGAAGATACTGCCGAAGGCCGAGGGAAGCATCACCTGGAGCATCACGCGCCAATAGCTTCCTCCCAATGCCAGCCCGGCTTCCTTCAAGGTTTCGGGCAAAATGTTCATGGTTTCCTCCGTGGAACGGATGATAAGCGGCAACATCATGATGAAGAGCGCCACACTGCCGGCAAAAGCCGAATAGCCCTTCATGGGCACAACGACCCAGATGTAGACAATGATGCCGATGATGATGGAGGGAGTGCCCTGCAACAAGTCGGTGATGTAGCTCACCACGGTGGCAAACCACTTGCCTTTGTATTCAGACAGTGCAAGCTGCGCTTTGAATATGAGCTTGTCTTCGATAAGTCCTCTGTCATACAGGATATCCGT
>ERZ779889.831-NODE-831-length-35871-cov-24.016222_pt1 | contig 35871 bp, 40 predicted proteins | sample MGYA00511030_ERZ779889 | MGnify/ENA primary metagenome ERZ779889 (study PRJEB29588, sample SAMEA2160616) | human gut metagenome | biome: human gut; feature: human-associated habitat; material: faeces | place: Denmark | collected 2008/2010 ... | reverse complement strand
CTGAGCATATGACGGATGCTCATTTTTCATTCACATTTGTTTTTAAACAAGCTCTTAACTTTTGTCAGATTCGAGGCATTCTGCGATTTTGCATCAAATGGCCTCCCGGGGACAATGGTATGAATGATTATTTTCTTACGCTTACTATCATAATATCTAACACCGTCTCGTGTCTGATTGGATAGTGCAGCATAGTCCCATTTTGAGAAATATGTGTCTCCATCCGGATAATTTTCAACAAGATAGTAGAAATAATCATATTCTGCAAAATCATTTCCGTGGGAGTTTAGTCGTGACGGGGTCGATTGCTGTGCAGCCTGTTGTTGTGGTGTCATAAGCTGACGAATTGATTTGTCAATCTTCGTCAGTCCTTTCAGCACCGTTTCAGATATGCTTGACGTAAAAGCATTAAGTATAGTGGGGATGCACTCTACATCATTCCAAAAACTATGTATAAGCAACAGAAAGTTTGAAAGGTTTATCTCACTTCGTCCATTCAGATACGCCGATGTTTGCATCAGTCTGTACGCTTTACGCCAACGACGGTCAGAGATGTAATAACGTAGCTGATTACCATCTTCTTTTTCCAAAGTTGCAAGACTCTTACGTATGTTTTTTATGGCATTTACAACCGGATCTTGAATGCCGATGTCCTTTGATTCGTTCTGCCAAACTGAATACAATTCTTCGGTTATGTATAGCGACTCTGCCAATTCCGACATATCACTCTCGGCACCCTTTATCATTTTGAAAAAAGAAGCATCACTCTCAATGCAATTTGAGACCATGCGCACAAGGAAACGATCCCACAGAGCCTCTAATCTTTCATCTTTTGCCGGCAACTCATTAGAAGCGGCAATCAGCACTTTCATTGACGAGCGCATTATCTGCCCTCCGTTATGGAAGATGTGTTCGTTTATCACGGTGAGAAGTGTGTTTTGAATCGACGGGCCAGCCTTCCAGATCTCATCAAGGAACACAACATCCGCCTCCGGTAGATAACCGGTGGTCAGTCTCTCATATCGGTCGTCATTCTTTAACCGGGAAATGGAGATAGGCCCGAATATTTCATCAGGGGTGCTGAACCGAGACATTAGGTAATCAAATGACTTGCCGTCTTTGAATACCATTTTCAAACGACTCGCAACCATACTTTTGGCTGTTCCGGGAGGGCCAAGAAGGAACATGTTTTCTCCGGCCACAGCACATAGAAGTGACATGGCTATAACTTGTTCCTTTTCATAGACTCCCTGCGACATCCACTCAATCAATTGGCGGATATGGTCTTTCGGGGTAGATGGAAATAATGATTTAGTTTTGACTTTCTTTGCCATAATAAACGGAGCCAATTAAGCTCACCGCAAAATTAGCTCCGACATGTCGCAAATCCTGATACAGGAGGCGATTTATTGATTATTCAGGGAATATTTCGTCTGTAATTTCATCAGTAATACTGCGAAGCTCTTTCAGAGCTAAAGGAAGTCTGTTGCCGAGCAGCATGGCTCCGACTACAATTCCGATTCCGGCTTTTATCAATCCGTGAAGAGAAGGACCGATGAATGACGCGATACCCCCAAGTACGCCCATTAACATGGCGTGTTTCATAAGTCGGAGATAGGCTGGGATCAATCGCTCTCTCATAGTTCATTTCCGGACATAATAATTGAGAATCTGATTGAATCGTAGGGTAATGTGTCATCGAAATTCACTGACCAAATGACATTGATTGATTCCGGGAGACTTGAAATCATCTCTGAAAGATGTTTCATATCAGTCATAGTTATATTAGGTTGTCTCTCTCTGTTAAAATATAGATGGGCAGAAAGAGACTCGATGTGTTGTGTCGGAACATTCTCCAATTTCTTCTTCATGTTATTGACAGCTTCTTCCACGTTTTTTCCTTCATCCGTCAGGGTTGTGAAGAATCCGGAATCATGGAGGATGGTACACAAGTCGTTAAAGTCAAAACATATATAGCCTTGAGTGATAATTGGCTGAAGCAATGTCTTTATTATCTCGGGAAAGTCTTCATGCCTTGAATCCACCATAACACTATCGAAGCAATCGATATTGGGGTTATAAACCAGACCTATGGTAAGTATGCCGGCATCATGATAAGTCTTGGCTATCGCATTAGCGACTTCTTCATTATCCTGCGCCACGATAATGACCATTTTGTCATCATCCATAGGAATGCAGTCACTTGGAGTTTTCGCAAGTATACAGCCAACGCAGTCATAACCGAATAATTTCACCTTTTCAATTATGTCGGCCGTACCCGTACCGGTTCCGATTACTTTGAAACTTACCGGAAATGGCTGCTGATATTTTTCAAGTATTTCTGAATCAGTATTATTTGCCATAATATCATCAATAAAGATTGAATATTCCTTTTCTGTCTTCATCGGTAATTCCACGATAACAATCATTCTGAATCCAGATTAAGGGGAAGTCTTTTATGCGATATTCTTCAGGAATATATGCCCGAAGTTCAACATCACCCGGGTCAAAGGCAAGTTCTGCCAACGACTTGTGGCTTATCGCTGATTTAAGCGTCTCGACCAAAGGCTTGTCGATGTCATTCAGCCCAAGCGATTCTACTTCTTTAAGTCTGTCATTGTTCTGCTGGACGGCCAGATTTGAAGATACAATCAACTGCATCCGGGCATTCATTGCGCGTTTTGTCTTCTGTTCTCCTTCAAATCCGTAGGGCATTGAGAAGAACGAGCATACAAATTTACCTTTCAATATCGCATCCAGTGCAATCAACGGAGCATATTTGCTGCCGGTCATGCCGCCAAGAGTGGCGCAGATGATGACTGAATCCGATGCTTTTTCGACAATGTCATCGACCATATGCGCATCACCGGACTTTACTTTGCCACGTAACTTTTCGAGGAGGAAGGTCTCCCTTGCGTTAGCCGAGTTCTTTTCCAAATCGTTTTCGTTGGTATCGCAAATTATCAGCCGGGCATCCGGAAACAATCCAGTGGCAATTAAGTCGGCGGCAAGATTATATCCTCCGTTTCCGACAGCAATAACTGTATCGTTCATATTCTATTAGGATTAAAGTATTTTTAATGCGATTGCAGCACAAGCTTCAGCGTCGCATAGTGCGTGATGATGGTTCTCCATGTTGTATCCACAAGCCGCTGCCGAAAGGTGCAGCTGGTGGCTGGGAATATCGAGACATCGACGCGATGCGGCGAGCGTACAGTAGAACTCATAGTCGGGATATGTCATCCCGTACTCGGCAAAGGCGGCTTTCAGACAACTTTCATCAAATGGCCTGTTATGGGCGACAAGCGGAAGTCCCTGTATCAGCGGCTCGATTTGTGCCCAAACCTCCGGGAAGGTGGGTTGCCAGTCTGTATTCCGGCGAGTGAGACCGTGTACCTCGGTTGTCCAGTATGTATAATAATTAGGGGTCGGTTGGATGAGAGAGTAGAACTTATCGACTATCTCGCCGCCGCGTACCACCACAATGCCGACGCTGCATACGCTTGACCTCCGTCCATTGGCTGTTTCAAAATCTATTGCCACAAAATCCTGCATGGTCAGTCGTTTTTATAAAGTTCGCTCATGTCTGAAATCCAGCCTTTCATTGTCATACGCAGTGATGACGGACTTATTACCTCTATCATTGATCCATACTGTAGCAGCTTCATGACAAAGTCGTATGTCGGCGAAAGGTATAACTCAAAATCGGTATACTCGCCACAGTCTTCAATCAGACGCTGACTGAAATGGAGTGGAAGGGATTTCAGATAATGTTTATGATTCTCGTTGGCACGTATCACTATACGTTCCGGCGGTACGTCGTAGCCGATCACTACTCCGTAGGATGTGGAAAAGAAACTGTCGGCATCAAAGTCTTTCGGCAGTTTATATGTATCTTCCGTCACCTCGACATCCTCCAGACGGTCAAGACCATAAATTTTGACTTCATCGCGGTTGTTGTGTGCAAGCACATACCAGCGGTTCTCAAACAGCTTGACGCAATACGGCTCAATCGGGAACGCATATCCACGAGATTTCTTGAACGGACGATATATGATATTGACAACTCGATTCTCTTTCATCGCTTCAAGTATTGTCGTCAGATGGTCGCGACCTGACGGTATCTCATCAACTATGATACGTCCTTTCAGAGAGAGGTTCTCCCCGATAAGATTGCCCACTGCAAATGAATCAAGCATCCATTTCTTCAGTTTGTCCTCGTCTATGTCTTCGGGATTGGCTATATAATAGAGATAGCCGCCAACTTTCTGACAGTCGATGATAATGCTGAACTGTTCAAAGATAGCATCGCGCCAGCGATTGAACGTGGCACGATGGAGCGGCTTACAGTCGCTCAAATCTTTATTCCGTTCCCATTTATCGGACAAATCCTTATGGGAAATTTTTCCGGCACGGCGGATTGTATCAATCAGCCAGGTGTATTTTTGCAGTTGGTTCATATCACATTGAGTTTTTAAGTTTACCGCAACGGCGGAGCCCTCGCGAGTCAGCCGAGAGCGCATGTCGGCTGAAAGCCGGTGTGCGGTAGCTAGCCACTCGGACTGACCGCAAATTTAATCATTTCCTGTATCATTCTGCGATACAGACTGAGAATAATCATGGATTGAGGTCAATATTTCCTCTTTACCGACGGATTCTCTTGTGAAAATATTGATCACGTCATTGAAACAATACGGATCCTGCCACCAAATAACTTCACTAATATCCAATAGCCCATCATTACCGTTGATAACATGGTAGGTTTCATATTCATTATAGCCCAACGGGATATATAGCGATATGAATTTTTCACAGAGTGTCAGCTCGATACCGCGGACAGCAAACCATTCATCCCTCTCACTTGCAAATGCTTCAAGAGTGGAATATTGTGTAGCGATCTCGTGAAGAAATGCATGACGCTTTCGCATCATGGCATATCTTTCTTCAAATGTCATGTCGGTCAAATCCATGCTCCGTATAGTTCTTCGGGGTCATCATCGGGGCGACTGTCCTCTTTTGCCTTGCGGCGGCCTTCAGCCAATTCTTCCTCCGTTGGCGGAGGCAACTCGACCATATATACATTCCCCGGACGCTGCTTTATACCAGCTTTATTACGAAGCCATATGTTTTCCATCAGGAGTGAAACCCCTTCCGGTGAATGTATTGTTTTCATTATGATGCCTTGAAATTAAAGATTGGACGAATGATTGTGTCGATGTTGACAGTGTCGCCGATGTTGGCTATGATTTCTTCCGCAGGTTTATAGACCATAGGTGACTCGTCGCGTGTGAAGTCGTTGACTGACTCCGAGTAAATTCCCTGCATTGAGGCCTCGAAATCTTCCATCGAGATTTTCTCGTAAGCCTGAGTGCGGCTTAACACTCGTCCGGCTCCATGTGGAGCGGAAAAGTTCCAATCTGGATTTCCCTTGCCGGTACAGAGTAACGAACCGTCGCGCATATTCAACGGAATGATGCAACGTTCTCCTTCGGCAGCCGAGATGGAGCCTTTGCGGATGATGTTCTCATCGCTGATATAGTTGTGAACGGATTCAAACTCCTCCATCACCTCCACTTCAGGGAAGAATCGCATAAGCAAAAGTGATATAAGTTTGCGGTTGAGCACAGCCCAACGCTGACAGATGCGCATATCATGAAGATAATGCTCACGTGCCTCACCCTCGACATAACAGAGGTCGGCAGGCAACGATGGTTCCGTTGCCTTATGTTCCCTACGCATCTTCTTTATGACGTCCTGCAATTCAGAGCGACGCCCGGCGGCTTTGTATTCCTCGATTGTGCGCTTGATTGTCTCCTCGAACTCATCGGCTCCGGCAGTAAGATGTTTCACCGCCTTAGCCTGATAGATTTCAGCAACCTGCTTGCCGAGATTGCGCGAACCGGTATGTATTACGAGGTATACATTTCCCTCATCGTCCTTGTCAAGCTCGATGAAGTGGTTGCCGCCGCCAAGAGATCCGATAGCCTTGTTGATGCGTCCCGAGTCCTTGAGTTCACGGTAGCAATAAAGTTCAGTCACAAGTTTCTTCGCATCACGGTAGATTTCCATCTCCTCGCCGACAAGAGGCTTGAAGCCAAATCTGTCTTCGCGTACAATTTTCCCCGAAGGCACATTGCCGCGTATATGCTCGTGGAAAGCATGGTAGTCAATATCTGTCAGTTTGCCGAGATTGAGGATACGCATACCGCAACCGATGTCAACGCCCACGATATTTGGGATTACCTTGTCTCCGAGGTCACCGGTAAAACCAATAACGCATCCTGCGCCGGCATGAACGTCGGGCATAATCCTTATCTTCCTATCGGAGAACACATCGATTGAGAGCAGCTCCTTGATTTGCTCCAACGCATTTTCTTCAATGTTGTCCGTGAATATCTTCACGTCATAGCCTTCTATTGTCTTCATATCATGTTGTTTTATGATTTACGCCGCAAAGTTAGAACTCTGATGCGCAACCATTCTGCGCAGTACAAATTATCTCTAACTTTATGAACGCAAAACTACACCAAAGGTGGCGCATTTTACGGTACAGGTAAAATTTTCATTCAATTTCTACTGTGTATCGAAATTTGAGACATCTCATTGCTATCTTTGCGACACATATGGGAGAAAGATACAGAAAAGAACTTAATTGGTGGTTTGCCGAATTGACAATGGATCCGGAAGTACAGGTCGAAAGATATTTGACCATATTCCCGGAATTAAAGTCTCGTCTTTCAAAGTTCAGTGTAGGGATTCTTTTATGGAATATGAAAGGACTGGTTGACATTAACAATCCTGATGATGTAAGTCGTGTCCGCTTGATCCTGAAGGTACTCGACCAGACACCCGCATTTGACTTCTTCGATAACGTATTCAACGAAGCTGATCCTGATACGGTCTGCGGGATTGTTGGAATCTGTCCCAAAGTCCCTGTCGAAGAATCGGCTCTTGAATTTGACTATACCGTTGACTCCATCGGTAGTTATGAAGACGCACGCCAATATATAGATATGACCTCTTGGTGCATTGTTATATCAGAAGAACCATTCAAGAGACAAACAGCAAACGGCAATCGATTCTACTTCTGTGGTAACAACGAGTGGTGGGATACACCATGCGTTCCCGGAACTTCTTTCCCTCACGACCGCTATGGCTACTCTCTCATTGCAGTTGAAGTTACCCCCGATAACAAAATCGCTTCGATTACATCCCGATGGAATACATACACCGAAGATAGCGGCAACTTCATCACCGGAGAAGAATTAAAAAAGATTCTCGGCGGCGCCAACTACGATAAAATGCTTTGTATTACCGCTTAAAATCGCTAATTTTGTAATTATATACCATGATTGTATCAAAAATGCAAAAAGAACAAATACTTGAGATTATAAGAAATATTCACCCATCAGCCAAGCTCCCCTCTAAAATGAATGTAGAGACATCAGGAGACTGCCTTTTCATAAATCTTAAGGGGAAGGGTGCGGTTGCAAATGAGACTGCCCAAACTTGTTAGACAGCCTCTCGTTTGCTTCCGTAGAAGCCGACGGTTGCCAAAGGGTTGTCAACCTCGCTTTATTAAAAATTGTTAATTAATTCAAAATCGGTTCATGCGACCCAATTCATCTCGATTTAGCAGGGTAAAATCGAGGCTAATTTTGAGCTCGGTTGACAAATGGTTGACAAAAAATTGCATTAAAAACCGTAAGTGCTGAAAATCAATCACTTACGGTTAATATGGGTGCCCATAACAGGCACACAACCGTGCAATTATAAGAAAACAAAAGAAAGAATATAACTATAAATCAGCACATTAAAATTTTGACCATTCTCGTCATTTGGATATTTTACCCTTATTTTTGCATTTAGTACACTTTTAGTACACCTTGAATCAAATATTTTTCTTAACTTTGCGGTGACATGATTCCAACCGGGAAAGTGTACTTTTCGCCGGGTGTACTCATAATTGCAGGTTGGAGAACCGAATACACTTAAAACCCTCTCACTCTATGGCAAAACTACAGAAACAGACCAAGCAGAACCCCAAGCTCGAACAACGCGAACTGAAGGACGGACGCATTGCACTCTACCTTGAATACTACCTCGGACGAAGCGAGGAGGTGGTGAAAGATGCCAACGGCAAAGTGGTGTATTACACCGAAGGTGCGATGAAGGGCAAGCCGAAGAAGAAAGTTACTCATCTCCGCAAGAAAGAGTCGCTGCCTTTCTATCTAATTGCCAAACCTACTTCGCCGATGGAGCGTCAACAGAATCGTGAAATTCTCGAAATGGCAGAGAAAATCCGCTTCGAGAAAGAGCAGGAGCTGAAGGAACAGCAGACCGGCTTGCGCCTTGCGAAGCATCCCGAAGAAATCAACTTCTTTGACTACTTCCAGTCGTATATCGACAACTATACGAAGAAGGATGTGCGCCACATGCGCCGTGGTCTTGCCATATTCAAGGAGTTCCTTGGTGAGAAGAAAAAGTACAAGGCTTTTGTAGAAACCATCCGTCCCGACCAGATTACAAAGGAGATGATTCGGGAGTTCGCCGACTATCTCCAGTCACGGTTTACTGGAGAAGGACCGCACACTCTGTTCCAGCGATTCAAGAAAGTGTTCAAGAAGGCGACTGAAGATGAAATCTTCCAGCGGAACCCATGTGACGGAGTGGTTATTACGGTTGACAGTGAGCAACTCAAGAAAGATATTCTCTCGATGGACGAAATCAAGCAGCTTGCAATGACGCATTACCCAAACGAGAATCCCGATATACGTCGGGCGTTCCTCTTCTGCCTCTTTGCCGGGTTGCGGTTCTGCGATGTCAAGGATTTGACCTTCGCGCAGGTCGATTTCTCAAACCGACTCCTCCGATTCAATCAGGTGAAGACTGCCGGATACAGCTCGGCAAGTTGGGTCAACATGCCGTTGAGCGATACCCACCTCAAGCTCATGGGAGAACCGGAGAACGGCGACAAGAATCAGCTCATCTTTCCCTTACCTTCCCACACCATGTGCCTGAAGGCATTGCGCCATTGGACCGCCCGTGCCGGAATCGAGAAACACATCACCTGGCACTGCGCCCGACATTCATTTGCAGTCAACCTGCTCAACAATGGTGCTAACATCAAAACCGTTGCCTCACTCCTCGGTCACGCCGGGCTCAAACACACCGAGAAATACACCCGTGCCGTCGATTCCCTCAAACGCGAAGCCATCGACTCCCTGCCTGATATTTCCTTCTAATAGACATGCAAAACTGTATGCACATAGCTGTAAATCAAAATAAAAGTGCTAACTTTGTGTTATGAACGACTTGACAGTATCAAATATCGAACGGCAGAACGTGCTTAACAACAATTATGCCCTTCAAGCCATCCAAGATAATTTGGATGTCAACGGTCTGCGCTTCCACGACCAACTTCTTTTCACTACTAAAATGGTAGCGGATTTCTATGGGGTGGATGAGAGAACCATTAAGCGTTACGTTCAGGAACATGGGGATGAACTTCGAGCAAACGGTTACTTCTTAAGTGAGGGTAACTCACTTAAAGAACTGAAGTTACATTTTGTTGGGGACATTAATGTCCCTAAGTTTACCCGTCAGTTAGGAGTATTCACATTCCGGGCATTTCTGAACATAGGGATGCTTCTAACTGAAAGTGAGAAAGCCAAGCAGCTCCGCACTCGCATACTCGATATTGTCATTGCCACTATCAATGGACGCGCCGGCGGTGGCACTAAGTATATCAACTGGAGAGACCGCAACTATCTTCCTACCGCAATAAAGAGCGAAAACTACCGCAAGAACTTCACTCAAGCAGTAGGCAAGTATGTAGATGGAATACCGACCTACAAATACGAGCAGATAACCGACTTGATATATAAAGCTGTATTCCGAGAAAACGCCAAGGAATATCGTATTGTCCTCCGCCTGCAGAACGAAGAGAATGTTTGTCACACGCTCTATGCGGAGGTTTTGCTTTGCATATCCTCATTTGAAAATGGCGTGGCCCATCAGATTGAGAAAATATACTCCAAGAAGGGCAATAAGCCGCTTTCTATAGAGGAGGTAAAAGCAATCATTGACGAATTGGCTGCAGCTCCGATGATGGAACCGTTTATCAATGATGCGAGGTCCAAAATGACATCCCGCGATGTCGCATTTCGCGATGCATGGCATGGAAATCTCGCCGAATACCTTCGTGCGGTTACTCCCGATGAGTTCGATAAATTTATAGGCGAAGCTTCAATCGACTTTGATAATATCCTTGAAGCCAACCGCGAAGTTCTCAAACGCTTAAAGCAAGCCGACGACGATGAGTGAGGACCTGAGATATATCGACTACGATGGTGCGTTAGAGGTTTATCGTAAGACTGTCGCTGCCAGCGGTGGCGGTTTGCAGGGCGTGAAAGACGAAGGTGGCATACGAAAGGTGCTTGATTTCGTACAAAATGACCTGTACTATCCGACATTCGTTGAGAAACTGACCTATCTGGTGTTCGGCTTATGCACCGGCCATTATTTCGAGGATTCCAACAAACGGGTAGCGTTGACAATCGGTGTCTGGTTTCTTGTGCATAACGGCTACTATTGGCACGCTTATAATTTCATGCAATGCATGGAAGCAATCATCTACCATGTCGCAGCCGGTCGCATCGACAAAGACCTACTCCAACGCATAATCACCTGTTTTATGGCAAACGAGGATTATCCAGAAGACCTTAAACTCGATATTATCCATGCCATGGACGATCAATCCATAGGATTTAACGAATAAATCATTTCAAGCATGCAAAATGTAATAGCAATAATTTGGGACTTTGACAAGACATTAGTGAACGGCTACATGCAAGACCCAATTTTCACTGAATATGGAGTCAATGCAGGTGAATTTTGGAAAGAGGTTAATGCTCTGCCCGATAAATACTGGAACGAACAGAATGTAAAAGTAAACAGGGATACAATCTATCTGAATCAATTCATCCGCTATGTCCGAGAGGGTAAATTCCCCAAACTCAGTAATGAGAAACTAAGAGGATACGGTGCGCAACAAAATTTCTATGCCGGTATTCCTGATATATTCCGAACAACCAAGGCTCTCCTTGAATCGGATCCGGTATGCAGAGAATATAATATTCGAGTGGAGCATTATATAGTTAGCACTGGGTTTGCAGAAGTGATTCGAGGTACCTCCATAATGGAATTTGTTAAGAGAATTTGGGGATGCGAATTAATTCAGGACAAGGACGAGGACGGAGATTTTGTTATAAGCTAAATCGGTTATACGATTGACAATACATCCAAGACAAGAGCTCTATTTGAAATAAACAAAGGAATCGGTGATATTAAGGATGTTACTGTCAATAGCAAACTGACGGACGCACAACGTCGAGTTGACTTTAGAAATATGATTTATATCGCAGATGGACCAAGCGATGTCCCTGCATTTTCTGTTGTAAAAGGACGAGGTGGAGCAACATTTGCGATATATCCAGTCGGAGACAAAAAGGCATTCGAGCAAGTTGAACGTCTTAGAGAAGATGGTCGTATAGATATGTTTGCTGAAGCTGATTACTCCGATGGCACGACTGCTTCCATGTGGATTTGTAATAAAATCCAAGAATTTGCAAACCGAATCAAAGCAGAGGAGCAGGCTAAAAGACAGGCGGGTAATGGAACGCCACAGCACCTCGTTTAGATTTGTTTTACTTTAAATTAATTAACGGATAATAATTTGGCGGCGTTGACCTCTACCCGTCAGTCGAGGAGAAAGCAGCCATGCTCTTGTATCTCGTTACCAAGAACCACTCCTTCAGCGACAGCAACAAACGCATTGCCGCCACATTGTTCCTGTGGTTCCTCAATGGCAACGGTATCCTTTATAATGAAGACGGCTCCAAGTGCATCGCGGAGACCACCCTCGTCGCTCTAACTATAGTGATTGCCGAAAGCCGCACCGAAGAAAAGGACACAATGGTCAAAGTTATCGTAAACCTCATCACCAAGAACAACTAAGTATTTATATTCTTTTCCTAGAAACGACTAGTACACCATGGCAAATTAAGGTAAGGATTCCTCTTCTCGGCGTACTCGCATGCAACGTGGACTCGGCATAGTCAACAAAAGTTCCGTCTTGAAAAAGATGAAATTAGACAATCGCTGCATCTTCAAAGCCAATACCGTCCATTGCCGCTACAATAGCAAATGGCACAAATGCTTATAGCATCGCTCCTTGATCAACTTTTCCCCTCTCTACTTCCTAGAAGAATAACTGCCGCATGATTATTCAATGACTCGTGCGGCAGTTTCTTGTTTATAGCGTTTTTTGATGTTATCTACCATTCTGTTGATATGGTCTCTAACCTCTTGTGGAGATATAATTTCAACCCAATGCGCTCTAGAAAGAAGATAGCCAAGAAAGTCCTCGGTAGGGCGTAACGTAACTTCGTAATCGCAATACCCGTCACCTTCCGCTATCAGCCTTTGGGTAGGATGTACCGGAAGATCCCGCATATAATATTGCTCGGTATCATACGCTCTTAAAACCACCTTTTGGAGTGGGACATCAAAGTTCGGTGCAACTCCGAAGCATTCGTTGAAATAAGAAGCGGCATCAAAATCCTTATCAATCTTGAATTTCTTGGTTGATATTGAAGTATCGACAATTCGGTCAAAGGCAAAGACCCGAAACTCCCTGGGTATGTTGGGGTATCTGGCAAGCATATACCAGCGGCGGTGATATAGCTTTACGCAGTATGGCTCGACAAGATAGCGCTTTGTCTCGATGGAATGATATTTAAGATAGTCAAATTCAATCATCTTGGAGATTTTCATCGCTTCTATGACTCGCTGTAGATTTACCCCTTCCGATGGAATGTTTTCAAGCAGGATACGATCGCTAACCGAGCGGTTCTCTGCTATGATATTATTTAGAGATATTGTATTTGCCATCCAATTTTCCACCGACGGCTTATCCAGATCATCAGCGTTCTCAATGCTGTATTTCCACCCAATGCTCCGGTCACAGACAATCTTAATGCCGAATAAATCCTCAATTTCTTCCCGATGACGATTAAAGGAGGTACGGGGCATTGATTGTCCCTCAGACAACGAAGAACTAAGCCATAGATTGCCAATTTCTTCAAGGCTTAACGGTCCTTGACGATGTATTGTTTCAATGAGCCAGACATATGTTTTGAATAGTTCCTTATGTCGCATGGTATATATAGGTTTATGATGGAATCTCGAAGTTCTCGCACATTCGTTGAAAACATTTCTCGTCGCAAAGATAACAATTATTTCTCCGAGTGTACCATAAATTGGGGCAGTCCCTCGCTAATTTTGCAATCAAAAACAAAAACTATGATACTCGACCAAGACACAAATTTCGTTTATTTCTCAGAACTTTTATGGAAAAACACTCCCGGAGGCAAAGAGATAATCGAAAAGATAATGCGACATGGCGTTGACTGTTCGTTGCTTAAGGATACCAAAGACATTTGGGCAAGAGACTATATGCCTATACAACTGGATTCAGACAGGTATGCCGGTTATGAATTCGCACCAGACTATCTGTATTACGATGTACGGTATATCAGTACTATCACCCAGCAAGCAAGAGTATGCAATGAACTTGAAATCGAACAGGAACAGTCCGGACTCATCATTGACGGAGGCAATATAGTCAAGACAAGCAAAGGTGCGATAATGACTGAGAAAGTGTTTTTCGAAAATCCTCAATACTCGCGGATTGATCTCATCAATCGGCTTGAAAAGATGCTTGAAACTGAAGTTATCTTTATACCTTGGGACAGATCGGAAATCTACGGTCATGCCGATGGGGTGGCAAGAGAAATCGCTCCCGGCAAACTCCTAATGACAAATTATCATCGCTTTTATCATCGCTTCGCAGATTTGGTCTTGAAAGTATTATCTCCTTGTTTCGATATTGAAATACTTGATTATAAAGTTGAAAACCAACATCCACATAATTGGTGCTATATCAACTTCCTTCAAGTGGGCAATAAAATTTTCATTCCACAACTGACGGCTTACCGCGAGGCTCCGACAGCATTCGATATGACCAAATCTATAATCATTGACGGTATGGCACAGACGGTCACCGGCAAAGTAATAGAGGAAGATGCCCAGGCCTTAGAACAATTCCGTCGTCTCATACCTGACAAAGAGATAATACCGATATCATGTCCTCAGATTGTGAAAAGAGGAGGTGCGCTCAACTGCATTTCATGGAACATCAAGAAGGAATTTCTGTGTGAAGCCTAAACGTCCGTGTTAAAGTTGGGGCTTAGCTGTATATTTTCTCCAGCAGCCCAACGATTGATTAATTGAATTGATTTTTACGAATCTATATGGAGAACAGAATACAAGTTCTGCCAATGCCTCATCAGACACATCCGGAACATGAGTAATCTTATTGATCCGTTCTTTCCACTCCTTAATTTTATCTATTTCTGATTTTCCTTTAGGTACGGAAATCCATCGAGGACATTGCATTATTTCTTTAGATCTTGGGTTAGCGACACTTGAGATGATAGGGTATTCCGTGTCATATTGATTGTCAAAAGCATTAAAGTTATCCCACAATGCATCCACGCACTTCTGTGAACCCAGTATCTGATCATTGTCATCATTGACATTACGAATGCCACGAATCAGTATGCCACCGAATCTATCGGGAGTGCTATGGAACGTAAGGTCTACGCCACTGGAATGAAAGAACCATCGCCCCATCTCCATAACCCGAGGATAGGTTATGACATCCGGATGTTGGAAATTATACATATAGAACTCGATATCAACAATTTCATATTCCTTCTCACCTTTTTGAATGGAACACAAATTCATAAGAAGCTTTGCTGCTTCTTCGAACTCAGTTAATATTTCTTTTTTATCTTGCAGGCAAGTAAGATACTCTATCTGGTCTCTTAATTGAGTAGTGTTGGTAGCCATATAAATAAGTTGTGTTCTGTCTTATTCTGCAAATTTATAATTATTTCGTCAATGTACCACGTTATGGAGCAATAAATCACTAATTTTGCATCGTTAAAGGAACAAACATGGAATATATTGACTACGACAGACGATACCGAGCGTATGGAGAACTTGACTTTCCTCATGCTGAACGAGTGTATTTCGATTGGATTGCGCACGAATTTGGCGACATATCCAATCATCAGAAATTACTTGACATCGGTTACCTTCTCATGCAGGGATACGATATCCGCACAGACATACACAACACTTATCTGAATCATCCGTCAGTTTCAAAGAACGATGTTCGATATTCCATCTATATTCTGCTTGCCGAATTATGGGGCGGCAGAACGGAATACGTAGAGCAGATGTTTCGGAATAAATCTCTTGATGGCTTAATTGATGGGCTGTTTACAGCCGTAGCAAGATATTATCACAAACCGACAGACAACTATCTACCCCATTATCTTAAAGATCCGCTCGATATGACAGAAGAGGATATTCGCAGAACAAATCCATGGAAAGCAGTAGCCGACCAATATGTTGGCAACGGTTTTCTATATAACGAAACAGAAGAATACGTTTGCAAGGATGACAAAGAAATGATTGAGACATTCAATCGCACTGCCAAACAGGAGCATAAGTTCTGTCTAAAAGTCCCGGCATATCCATGGTATGGCAATCCGCTTGAGGCAAAAGTCATTGTGCTTAGCCTCAATCCAGGCTATGTAGCACGGGAATCAATTATTGGCAAAATCCTGATGCGTTTACCGGCAGGTTTAGTGTAGGGCTACGCCATTCATCTACGTTCTATGCTTACTTTCGATTGCCATAGTTTCTTGCCGGACGATATAGGGAAGCCGGATGTAACCTATCGCGACCTTGCCAATCTGCATCAAAGCTGGTATTGGATAGGTAGGCTTGAAAAGGCATTTGTCAACGACGATACCAAATTGACGATAGATAATGTGCTGGATCGCTTCGCTGTAATAGAATATCTGGGATATTCGTCCAAAAAGTATAAGGCATTCAATGGCAGTGCTCTTTTGCCATCACAGAAATATACCAAGCAACTTATACAGTATATCCTGCACAACAATACTGACACAATATTCATCGTTCCTCGCAATGTGAAGACTTGGCAGAACTTTTTCGGCTTAATTTGGACAAGTAACAGTGAGCGATTCATCGTGTCGAAAGATTATTTAGGTCAAAGATTTACTAAAGACATATTAGGTGATGACTACGAGAAAGTAATTGCCGCCTTCAAAAGCTAATTATCCCCAAAATATTGTCGTAACATCTGCCTCTTATCAAAAGAGAAGTGGAGACGATTCTTTGCAGAGACCTCGTCAAGTTCTGTGCAATGTATCCCAAATATCGCAACGACTCCGTTCTTCTTGGCGTATTCTCCTACAATTGCGGTCTTGACGTCGTAAAAAACTTCATTCTGAAAAAGTAAAAAACAGCAGCCGCGACATTTTCAAAGCCTACACCTTCCTCCATTGCAACAAACGGTCGATTGTCGGGAATAGCAGCTTTATTTGCCCCATAAGAGATGTCGTATCACGCCAAAGTTGATTATTCCAATATTGGCGTGATGTCTTTTATTTAAGGTAGCCCAATTCTTCTGCTACAGTATAAAGTTTGTCTGCAATTTGTTCTCCTTTAATGGTATTAGACCAAGTCATCCATTGATCTTCATTTACTACGTTGGAAAGTCCGCTATTGCCAATAATTTTTTGAGCAATTTTTACCTGCCTCGATGTAGGAGTCCCAGAATCACAATATACTCCCCATATAGGACTGTCTTTATCGTCTGATTCTTCAGCCCACCAACATCCGAACCACATTCCTTGTATAAGAATGCCGAACGACTTTCGTGGCTCGTTTCTGAGCATAGGCCATTTTTTCAAAAGGTTGTCATGCCATAAATCTATGAGATCTGACGACAGTTCTACCCTCAAAGTTCTCAATCCTTTCTCGAGTTCTTCGACCTCTGCTATTTTGTTATTCAAATTTTTCCAATCAGAGATTGAATTACCAAGTTCTAACTTATCTCTTAAAAAATCTGTAATCATTTTATTTAGTTTTTGATCAATACGGGTGTTATATAATCCGTTTAGATAATCCGCAAATTGTAATATTGCAGACCTTACATTTAGTTCTCTTCGAGGAATTATTTCTGCCGTCTCTATTAGCCAAGAAGTAAAATCCTGATGTAATATTTGTGTCCTATCTGAAAATTCGTTCATCCAATGAGTAACACAAGTATCACAATATTTTGCCTCTTCTTTTGTGAGTTTTATGTCGGGGAAATCGCACCAGCATAATTTGTCATCGTATATTCCACATTTTCGATTAGCATTTGTAACGGTTTTATAGTCCGGTGGTAAACGCCAAACGGATGGTCTGATTCTTATATCCTTGTATTGAGGTAGGATAACTATGTATATCTGTTCGTTTTTAAATCCTTCTTCTTTTATTGTTTTTATATATCTTGCTAGCTGATTGCGTTGGAAATCGGCTCCCTTCAACTTATTCTCGATAATGATGGCGTATTTTCCTTCCTCTGTAATTCTTATGTCTATATGACCATTGCGCTCTGCAATTATTTCAGGCTCCGAGATATTATTGCAGTCAAACCCTGATACTTCTAAAAACTGATGACAGAAACTATGCAATACGACACATCCATCATCATTGTTATACGAAAGTATCCGTTCTAACATTTTGCTTGTTACGGGTTCTTTCGGATTAAGTAGATCTATTAGATTCAAATGGAAAAGAGGTCTTAATTCGCAAGATTGAACCATTCCCTTGAACTCATCGGAAAGTACAACACTTTCCCATAGACAAGAACATCTATGAGAAAACCAACTCTCCGAAAGGTTGATACATTGAGTTATAGCTTCTATATTCATTTCAGATATAAGTCAATAGGAGAAGACATTAATTCAACGAAAGGGAGTTAACCTTAATATGAGGGCAATATCCGATGGACGTCGTTTATCAACCTGTTGATCTATATGATCACGTGAGACATAACCCTGAGACATAAGGATATTCCAGATTAGCGTTACTATTCCTACTTGCAAAATTACGAAGAATTTTAGACATGACCATCGTAAGAAGCCGAGAAACATAAACGCATAAGAGCCAATATATAAATATCGGCGCGGTTGGTAAAAAATGTTGGGAAAAGTAGCTGATATTTATATGGATTGCGGGGCAAATGAATGAATGGCAGGGAGAAAAGGCATATATAAATAATCGCCCCATTTGTAAAGATTGTGAATATCTGGCTGACAGGCTTTTACGAGTAAATCTATTTACATAATTTTGCCGTTGTATTGATAAGATGTCAATTGCAGAGACATCTTTTCCGATGGTGAACACGGGAATGCCTGCAACACTTCCCCGACGACCATAACCGCTAATATTCCATAACATGGCGGACAATTCTAATATTCAATCTAATCAGGCTGACAACGCTATGCCTGCTTCACCCCTCAAAGAAATCCTCACAATCGAAGAAGCAGCTGAATTTCTCAGTGTGTCGAAAAGCTATCTCTACAAGCAGACCAGCGCACAGGCAATTCCCCATTACAAGCCGACCGGCAAACGGTGTTACTTCAAGCGAAGTGAACTTGAGGAATGGATTCTTGCCGGAAGAATCTCGACAAAGTCTGAAATCGCGCAACGGGCGAATGCCTATTGCCTCAAGACCCGGAAGTGATGTGCGCCGAGGTTATCACTTTCAATGCGGAACTGTCGCCTCCAATCTACGGACTTCCGGCAACGATGCAGAGGATTATCCGTGAAGTTTCGGAGAAGCGTCAGGCAGCCATTGACTTCGCACTCGGTCCGACGTTGGGAGCCGCAAGTATAGCCATCGGGAGCCGGATTGTGCTCAATGCCTACGGTTACAGCAATCGACTAAACCTGTGGATAATGATGATTGGGCGCAGTACGGCTAACAAGACTGCACCGATGAAGGACATCTACGCCCCATTGTACAAAATCAACAATCGGCTGTTTGATGAATACAACGCGAAAGTTGAAGCCGTGAAAGCCGGGCGTGCAGCCGGAAACGACAAACCACTTCCCAAGACAAGCCAGATTCTGATTGAGGATTCCACACCCGAAGCACGAAATCAGGCTCTGGAGGACAATCCGCACGGCCTTCTCAACAGCCGCGAGGAACTGACGGCAACCATTGGCGACATCGGGCGATATGGCAGCAGCGGCGAATTGAGCGCATTGCTATCCCTTCGTGACTGCACTCCGTTCTCCTCCAACCGCAAAGGCGAAGGGCTGAAAGTCATCAAGGCCCCGTTTTACTCGTGGGTTAGCGGCATTCAGCCGGGGATGTTGAAACCGACATTCGACAATCCGAAATTTCTGTCGATGGGATTCCTCAACCGATTCCTGGCATTCTATCCCACCGATATGCCAAAACGCACGGCACGGAAAACGCCTGATTCGGTAACAATCGACCCTGTTATAATCGAGGCTTGGGACAAGCTTATTAGTGACACATATAATAATGTAGCATCATCAGTGATAACCGCTTCCGAATCGGCGATAGATGTATACTGCCGTTTCGTTGAAAACTCGTTCAGGGCGGATGAAGCATCGGCTACCGACTACGAGGCATCCATCTGGGGAAAGTTGAGAATCTACGTTCTTCAGCTTGCCGGAATCGCATGTGTAATGAATGCCGTCGAACAAGGAGAGCAACCGTCAGTTGTTACAGCGGAGCAGATGAGCTGGGCGGTTGATTTGGCATACTATTCGCAAGCATCCCAACTCCGTATGCTGACGGACATAATCGGTCCAGCCAATACAACTTCGCAACTAACCAACAAGGAGCTGATGCTGTTGCTTGAGAGTAGGTTTCCGAATCTGGTAAAGTCAAAGCTTGCCGAAGCTATCGGTGTGGATCCTCGTCAGGTTCGGCGATGGATGAATGAATAACGATGTCCTACGTCCTATGTCCTGTACAAAATCCTATCGGTAGGACGTAGGACATAGGACAGAAACAAACAATTTTATCAGCTCATGAATATTCTTGAAACTCCCATAACGCTATTCGACGGCGTTACATCGATTAACGGACATGTCGTATCACTTGCCGAATTCCTCAATGATGCGTCGTCGCATCATCTTATCCAACAAATCCGAATGACGGAGGACAAGGCTGAGCGTACACGACTAAAATCCGACCTTCCATGTGCTACCATTTCGGCAATCTGCCCCAATGGTCGTAAGGTTGATGATGCCTTCGAGCACACAGGGCTGATGTGCATAGACATCGACGGGCAGGACAATCCCGGATTTGGAAATGGTGCCGAATTGAAAGCCGAGGTTTGCAAGGTTGCGGAAGTGGCATATTGTTCGCTATCGGCGAGCGGTAATGGCTGCTTTGCCATCTTTCGGTTGTCGCATCCTGAAAATCACCTCGGACACTTCCTTGCATTGCAACGACTGTTCAAGTCGCGCCTCAGCATAGTCATAGACGGACAATGTAAGGATGTGAAGCGGCTTCGATTCGCCTCCTATGATTCGGAACCATATATCAACGACAATGCCGAGCAATTCCGAATAATAGATGCGGCAACTAAACTAAAATCTAATTCGACAAAAATGACAGTTGCAATGGGGCAGCGAACTTGGGATGAAAATCCGGAGACAACACTTGACAAAGTGGCGCGTCTGACCGAAGTGGTTGTAAGACGAGGAATCGACCTCACCGACCGATATAGCAACTGGATTGAAATCGGCATGTCATTGTCGAATCTTGGAGAGGCTGGGAGAGAGTTCTTCCATGCCGTCAGTTCCGTTTACCCAGGCTATGACCGGGCAAAGGCCGACACGAAGTTCACAAATCTTCTCAGAACAACCCGAAAAGTGACAATCGCGACCTTCTTTCACCAATGCGAGGCCCACGGCGTCACACTCGATAGAAACGATTGACAGAACCCAATGCGCTTGCGCAATTTAGCCTGTTGCCGCATTACCCGGTATCGGGGTAGCCTAATACCCCCTTCGGATTAAAAATCCTCTGAGAGTTGCCGCATCGGCGGTGCTGAGCAAGCTCCGGAATAGCCGTTTTTAGGCTTAGCAGAGCCGTACTGTCATTCTTGGCCAGACTGGTGTGGGAGTGGTGCTGGATAGCGCAAGAACGGCGATTATTCGCATCAAGAGCCATTTATCTGTGGGGCGCTCAAGCCCTCGCTGTGAGGTGAGGCCCAATCGTTATTGACAAATCGCGTCCGCACCCAATCGTTAGAGGAGCTGAGTGTCTATACTGTGGCGGATTATGAGTAGTTTCCAATTTGGCAAAAAAATGTGTCTGTTTTGTTTCTCAAATTGAGATGGATTGTCCGGTAATCTCGGCTCTATGCGATGCGGCAACACGGTATGTAAGCATCGGATTAAATTTTTATCGTCAATAATCGGCAGCCATCCCTGGATTCTTGCCATATCTCGATACGAAAAGTTATTCCGGCCGATAAAACATCATGCGTAAAAATTTCGTTGATTCTTTCTTTTCGTGGCTGACTTTTGCAGTACACTTTCGCATTGAGTACACTTTTAGTACACCTGAGAAATAAGAAAACCCTTGAAAATCAATCGATTATCGGGGGAGGGGGGTGGGGATGGGGTGCCCAGAACAGGAGCACGAATATTGGATTTACTTGAACGGGAATGAAGTTTGGATAAATTCTTAAATTTGCGTTATATTGCTGATATTAATGATTATAATTCAATTTGGATGATTTTGAATTTTTCGGAGAATTTGTCTTGATTCAGTTAAAATCAATCTTGGTTGACACGGCGTTGACACGAAAGCTATTGTGTATGTCAATCGGATTGACTAACTTCGCGTTTAGAATTTAAATCACTCTCCTATGGCAACACTCACACGTAATATCACGAAGGGAACAAACCCATTGGGAAAGGCTGAACTTCTGCTTCGCCTTTCAGTGTCCCGTAATCTTGTAGTCCGTCTAAAAACCGGATTATGGTTAGACCCGTCGCGATTTGATAAAGGCGTTTTCTCATTGCCGAAAGATCCGACTGCTCGCGCTGAAATCAGAGCTATTGAGGATAGGCTTATCGACATTGAGCGCTTCCTAATCAATCTCTGTGAGAAAACACCAGCCGATACTCTTACTAAGGATTTTGTAGTCGCTCAATATGACTTGTTCCTGCATCCCAAGCCGGAAAAGCAAAAACGGCAGCCTCGTGAGCCAAGCTTCTTCGATATATTTGAGGATTACATCGAGAAGAAAAATATCTCGGAATGGCGCATCAAGCACCTACGAGTCCTGAAACGTGCCTTGATGCGCTATGAGCTATATGTCCGCGCCAATGGTTGCAGTCGCTATAAAATCAAACTCAACGAATTCACTGTTGATGACGTAAACAGTTTCGAGAAGTTCCTGCGCTCGGAGCATGAAATCCATGAGAGGTATCCGGAAATCTATAAAGCTGTTCCGGCGGACACTCATACAACGAGAAAAAAGCCTAAGCCGCAACCAAAGGGCGACAACACTATCATCGGTTTTTTCGGATTGATGCGCGCTTTCTATCGTTGGTGTCGCGACCAAGAACTGACAACCAACGACCCGTTTGCTAAATACAACGGCAAGACAACAGAGGTATATGGTACGCCCTACTATATTACCCTCGAAGAGCGAGACAAGATTGCCGATTACGACTTATCGGCAAATCCATCATTGGAGGCTCAGCGCGACATTTTTATCTTTCAGTGCTTAATCGGCTGTCGTGTGTCCGACCTAATGGCTATGACTCCGGGAAGCATAATCAATGGTGCCATTGAATATATGCCGCAGAAAACAAAGGGCGAACGACCGCAGGTCGTTAGGGTTCCTCTCAATGCCAGAGCAAAGGCTCTCGTTGAAAAGTATGCCGGACGCGACGACCTGAACGGAAAACTTTTCCCCTTCATCAGTTCACAGAAATACAACGTGGCAATAAAGAAGATATTCACAACTTGCGGAGTGAACCGAATGGTGACAGTTCTCAACCCGACGACAGGTGCTGAAGAGAAACGACCGATCAACGAAATTGCAAGCAGCCATTTGGCTCGACGCACCTTCATCGGCAATCTATACAAGAAGGTCAAAGATCCAAACCTCGTCGGCTCCCTCAGCGGTCATAAGGAAGGAAGCAAAGCCTTCGCCCGCTACCGCGACATCGACGAGGACATGAAGAAAGAACTCGTCAACCTCCTCGATTGAATTTTCTTCTCACCAGCCCCTATACATAAGTTCAGTTCGGGCATATATAATGCCCGAACTGAACTGGCAGCATGATTCGACTAAGTATCGGGATGATTCGTTTTGTCTCGATGGGAATTATCTTTAGAAATGTAATCACTTTCAGACTACATTCAGACTATCCGATAAATAGATTTGCGTAATTGAGAGATAATTGCTAAATTTGCAAATGACTTTACCTTACCAAAGGTAGGCTCTGTTATCAATGATAGATAAAAACATTGGCTCTGCCAAAGATAATATGAACAGTACCATACACAATTGGTACAAATTTACAGCGGGCTTCTCTTATAAGTTCGTTGACGTTATTATTGAAGGTTTATCCAATACCCCTAATTGCATATATGAACCATTTGCTGGTTGTGGGACAACCCTGGTAGAAGCTCAAAAATTAGGGATACATTCAATTGGTAATGAAAGCCAAAGGTTAATGTGCGATATTATTGATGCAAAGTTAAATTGGGATATTGATGCCGAAGCTGTCTCTTCATACCTTGAAGACATGACATCCGTAGATTGTCGTGACTATTTAGGACGGGCTACGGTCAATATACACCCATTAATTCAGTCCCTTTTTGATGATGATTCTGTCAATGTAATATATTATTTACGTGACTACATAAGAAAAATTTCGGATGAAAAAATTCGTCTTTTCCTTAATTTAGCATTAAGCCAAGCTCTTCATAAGATAGCGATTCACCCGATCGCGGTTCCTTACATTTCCAGATCAAAGACATTGATGAATTCAGGAGATGCTATGGGTAAATTTTTATCTATCGCATTACGAATGTTAAGTGATTTACATGATTTACCGTGCCACCATAGATGTGCAAAAGTTTATAATCATGATTCAAGAAAAAAGAATGTAGATATTGCTTCTGGAGAATGTGATTTATGCATTACTTCACCCCCATATTTGAATAATCTTGATTATGGTGAAGTATCAAAAGTACATACGCATTTTTTTGAATATACTAAAGATTGGAATGATATAACACAAAAAGTGCGGCACGATTTAGTGACTGGAGCAACTACTCATTACAAAGATTCTGAATTTAATTTGGCAGAGTTTGAGAAATCAGAATTTGTCATGAATAATATAAAATTATATTCAGAACTTAGAACCAGATTTGATCAAATAAAAGAGAATGCGAGAGTACGATCTGGCAAAAAGAGTTTCCATATCTTGATGATGTTATATTTTCAAGATATGTACTATGTTCTTATGGAAATGAGAAGAGTGTTGAAACCAAAGTCGCATGCATTTTTGATTTTGGGAGATTCAGCTCCTTATGGAATTCATATCCCTACAACACAATTCTTGGGTGAGATTGCTCAATCCGTAGGATTTGGTGATTACGAAATTTTTAAAATTCGTTCGAGAGGGAACAAATGGAAAAGTCTTTCTAATCGCCATAACATTGAACTTTCTGAGAATATCTTAGATTTATCATTGTCATGAAGTATACGGCAAATTTTTCAATCTGTAGCAGTTGTGCTTTGGAGTCTATTTCTGAAATGAAATGGAGCTATTTCAATGTATACTTTTTGACCGAATTAAGGGATTTGTACATTATCTGTACCAGATATGACATTGATGGAATTCCATCACTTCTTTCCATTTATGAAAAGAATGATATCAAATCCGAGAACGGTAAGATATGGAATAAGAGAAATTTATTAGAATTAACCAATGCTTTAAAAAAACTTGGGTTAATATCTAATAATTACACACCACTTAAAGGTTCGATATTCTCGTCTACAGTAGGGAATCCGTTAACACTCAGTGACAAAGAAGCATTCAGCCGAATCTTTTTCTCATATGATCGTTTCAAAGACTTTCATGATCTGTTTAGCACAAATGGTTACGTTATCGCTTACAAAAAAGGCAATTGCAGATTTTATAACACATTCATCGTGGGAAATGAAAATCAAACCGAGTATTACATTCAAAACACAAGCTCAGAAGTAATGAGATTTTGGGATGTTTTCCTAAAATGGGGAGCAATTTTAGGCTTTTATGATCGGTGTTTATTTAAAAGTGTCGGACTGGAAAGCAATCTTGTGGGATCTGGCATTTCTTTGGTTTATCGGATTCAAAAGATGCCAGACCATTTCTCTGTTTTAGAATATGCAACAGTGGAAATAGGAACCCAATATATATCAATTATTGATTTAATATGGTTAATTGTAAAAAACAAGTTTTTTGCCATTAATGATATAAAAGAACACATTGTTAAAGAGTGTCTTACCTCTAATGCATATAGTCTGCAAAGCACATCTGCTATTTTCATTGAGGAGGAAGAAAAACGGATATTGCCAAAGATTGGGAATACCTATATGTCACATCTTTTAAGATTAAACTAACATGGAAGACCAAATACTCAGTCAACTAAACAATTTATCCTCTGGTGTGGATAAAATCACGGGGAAATTTGGATTAACACATAATCCATTCCCTAAATCTGGCATAGCATCCGTAAGTGACAAGTCAAAAGCTGTAGGTCAGTTAATCCCGACTAAAAAAGAGACCTTAGATAAGATTTTAGACTACATAAAGGATGCTCTAAAAAAAAGAGATGAAGACAATTACTTAAGTCTTATCGTCCGTGGTGACTATGGAACAGGCAAGACGCAAACATTAATGTATATTCGATATCTTTTATCGAATTTAAATAATGAAGGGTTTAAGCCTTATGTGGTATATGTTGATGATCCAGGGCTAAGTTTGTCTGAGCTATTCGGTGGTATTATAGCTCAGGTTGGAGTCGAAAACTTTAGAAGATATCTTTGGAATCGTTTTATGTCTTATCTTGACGATAATAACATTAACATCCTCAAGGAAATTCCTCAAGCACAAGTCGTTCCGTCTCTCTTTTCTGATACCGACGATTCAAGATTAACCGATAGATTCCTTAGCTACAAGGAATTATTCGATACATGTGTTGCAGGAAGATCCAATAATGAAAAGAAGGAGATTACTGCGATTCTTAAAGGTCACATCATGTATTGTTTTTCCACAATCTTTAATTCTGCTGCCGTAGCCGGATATTTCTATGATGTGGTTTGTGAAACAGTGGGAATATCAAAGTCATGGGATTCTTTAACGTCTGGTTCTGTAAAAGAGTTGGACAAGCGCGAAGTTTATATTCTTAAAGCCATAGTTAACACAGTTAAAGACCAAGAAAATATAACGGATTTTGTTATATTAGTTGACGAATTTGAAGAAATAACATCGGGTCGTCTTAAAAAATCAGAAATCGATAATTATCTGAGGAACCTTCGCACCCTAATAGATCGAGACAAAAACTGGTGTTCCGTTTTCGCAATGACGGGCAAAGCTTTAGATCGCATTAATGAGTTTTCGCCTCCATTAGCCTCAAGAATTACTGATCGTATAATTGATCTTACTCCTCTGGATTTCACAACTTGCCGAGAACTTATAATTAGATATCTCTCTATTGCCCGCAGCGAAAGCGAATGTATCGAAGATGAACTATATCCATTTACAAATGAGAGCATTCAGAAGCTTTTATCTGTAAAGCCGGCCTATGCAAATCTTCAGGGCTCTCCTCGTTTTATTTTAAAGAATTGTTTCTTATTGTTAGAAAGGGCGGTCGAAGAGTTGGAGAAGGGCGATTTTATTGATTCAGAATTTGTAGCCAAGTTCATAGGTGAATACTTAAAATAAATAGAAATGCCCCCATATGTAGACCCCAATTACCGTATTGATGTTTATCTGGACACCAATATACTAGTAGATTATATTGAGCATACCTATCCATCGCTAAACTATAGTCTGGACTATTTGGCTCAGACTGGCTATATTACACTCCGAACCTCCCAATATGTTCTGTATGAATTTGCGGAAGTTCGGAAATATAATCTATTTTATAGTCTGTTACCAATAAAAGAAGAAGATCGCGAGAAAAGTAGGGGCCAACTAAAGTTTCAGATTAAACAAAATAATTGGAAGTATAATGGAATAGAATATACAGAGAATGCTAAAACAGATATAGAACAGACTGTAAGGGAAGAATTAAGCGAGCTAATGGAAAAATTATCCCTTGAAGTAGATAAACATATCTTACACAAAAAACTATTTCAACCATCTTTATCTTGTGTACTTAAAACCAGTATCTCAAAAGAAGATAGTTTGGTTTTGACCTCTTGTATATTCCCAAATGAAGAATGCGTTTTAAATCACAGTATTCTTTTGTCAGGCGATAAAGCGTATGGAATGTCATTCATGAAGAATGAGTCTGCAGTAAAAGACTGCATCGGTGTAGATGATCTTAATCTAAAGTTCATAAAATGTGTAGAGGTTAAGAATCCGTTAACCTCTCAAACAATCAACCTTAGACAAAATGATATAGAACATAAGCAAATAGATGAGATTTGGAATGGCATCATTATTTCTCTACTTATCGAAAAGAATGCAAATTACTTTATTGGCAGGACATATAACTTTAAGCAAGTAAAAAAATGTATCTTTTTTAAGATATGTGATGGATTGCAGCCATTAAAACGAGATCATAATTTGGTTATAATCCCTAAGGACTTATCGACTTCCCCTATAAAGACTGGAGATGATTTAGGCATAAGGTATTATGATGAAGAGATCACAACTCCTCATGTCCGAAAAGAAGATGATTTAAGAGAATTAAAATATTCTTTCTTGATTAAAGACACTTTTAAAGACAAGATGGATAGTTTAGATCGAGAAGGGAATATACTATTCTATGACACAGATTATCAGGAGATATGAATCATAATATTTATTTCCATCATTCACAAGAGATGAATGAATTAGATGACAATTCTGTGGATCTTGTTGTTACGTCTCCTCCTTATCCTATGATAGAGATGTGGGATGAAGTTTTAGGACAGCAAAATCCTGATATTATCATGGCTCTTGAAGCAAATAATCCTAAGTTGGCTTTTGAGCTGATGCACTCTGAACTCGATAAAGTATGGGCAGAATGTTGGAGAATAATGAAGGAGGGGGCATTTCTATGTATTAACATTGGCGATGCAACTCGGACAGTGAATGGAGAATTTTCTCTGTATAATAATAATACCCGTATTATATCAGCTTGTGAGAAAATAGGGTTTAACAATCTTCCTAATATCCTATGGAGAAAGGCAACTAATGCGCCCAATAAGTTTATGGGAAGCGGGATGTTGCCCTGTGGGGCGTATGTTACCTTGGAGCATGAATGGATACTAATCTTTAGAAAGGGATCCAAACGTACATTTAAAACTCCTTCCGAAAAGATGGGTCGAAGAGAGAGTTCATTCTTCTGGGAGGAACGTAATGTATGGTTTTCGGACATTTGGGACTTAAAGGGGGTCAAGCAAAAGATTGATAAATCTCCGACGAGAGAAAGAAATGCTTCATTCCCATTAGAGCTTTCTTTCCGTCTGATTAATATGTTTTCCCAAAGGGGAGATTTAGTTCTTGATCCCTTCGCAGGATTAGGGACTACGGCATTGGCCGCAATGCTTACAGAACGTAATAGTGTTGGTTATGAAATAGACTCATTACTTCATGACATTATTGATCAAAATATCCAAAGCTTTGATATAGATGACGCAAATCGGTCGATAAGTGATAGATTCCATCGTCATATAAGTTTTGTAGAAGAACGAGAATCAGCGAAAAAAGAAGTCAAGCATTTTAATGATAAATTAGGATGTAAGGTCGTGACTGGACAAGAGTCCGACCTTATATTCCACTTCATTAAAAATATTATGAAAATTCCTACAGCTAATAATCATATTAGCTATGAAACATCTTATTATTCTGACAGGCCTCTAATAGATATCCCTTTTAGAGAACCATGTGTCTTATTTTCTGAAAAATGAATCTTTTAAGCCACATTCTTGTAACAGGAGATTGCCGACGGATGAGTTATATTGATAATGAATCTGTGGACCTTATTGTTACGTCTCCTCCATATTGGCAGTTAAAGGATTATGGCAATCCAAGTCAGATAGGATTTAATCAGAGCTATTCAGAATACATCGATAGTCTGAATCTTGTATGGATGGAGTGTTTCCGTGTGCTTAAATCGGGATGCCGTCTTTGTATTAACATCGGGGATCAATTTGCAAGAGCTGCATATTATGGACGCTATAAAGTCGTGCCGATACATTCGTAAATAATTCGTTTCTGTGAAACTATTGGCTTTGACTATATGGGAGCCATTATCTGGCAGAAACCAACGACAATGCATACTTCCGGTGGAAGCAACGTTATGGGCAGTTATCCATATCCACGTGGAGGAATCGTAAAGATTGATTATGAGTATATTTTGTTGTTCAAAAAGCAGGGAACACATAAAGCCCCATCTGAAGAGAAAAGAGATGCGTCAAAGCTTACTGATGAGGAATGGAATACATTCTTTTCTTCTCATTGGAACTTCATGGGGGAGAGACAGAATAAGCATATTGCAGTATTTCCTGAAGAGTTGCCGTATAGACTAATCAGAATGTTTTCATTCTATGGGGATACTGTCCTTGATCCATTTATGGGAGGTGGAACGACTGCCTTGGCCGCAATCCGGAATGGAAGAAATGCGATTGGATACGAAATTAATCCTGATTTTTTCAAATTCTACGACGATAAGGTTCTTAGCCAATTCCCAAAGGAGCAAATTCCCTTTAAGCATCTTGTCCAGAAGAAAATAGATGCTGAGGTTGAACTCAAGAAGTCTCTACCGTACAGATATATTGATGTATGTGACCTCAATCGCAACGATTCAGCTTTGACAAATAGCTATGGCTCAAAATTAACTATTGCTCCCGAAAACTATAAAAATTTACAGACAAACTCTGTAATTGATTTATCAGTGTCGGATAGTTTTGATGAAGACTCTCCAACGGTCTTAGTCAATCATGTTGATAAACGAGCCATCCTACAGATGATTGAGACAGGGATAACCTATGTGCGAATCGGTGATGTTCGAGGATCGTTAACAGTGACACCAGGGTTTTCATGGATGAAATATGTTCTTCTTCATTATGGCGGTTCGGATCCTCTCCTTTTTAAATTGACAAAAACTGGCTCTTTTCAAATATGGACAAAAGAAACATTGGTTAAATATGGTTTTAATCCTCAATCATCGCCGTATTATGCAGTTTTACGTTTTAATTCCACAAAGCCCATAAAATGTAATAAAGTCCCGTCTCTTATTAAAGGGAAAGGAACCTATATTGCTAAAATTTTGCCGATAACAGATTTTGGATTCTCTTAGATTAATTCATTTGAACCAATCTTCTTCAAATTCATAAAATATATTTTTGTTGTCTTTCCTGTAATATACAACCGGACAGGTAATTTCTTCATTATGCTTCTTGCCAGTCTGCTTATATGAGTCTGCCTTTATTTGTACAGGATGCCCATTAATGAATCCATCAATACCCTGAGATTCTTGTTCTGGATTTGCTAATTGCCAGCTTACTTGTAGCTCATTTGCAATGGCTTCAATTATGGCATTCTGTACCATTAGACCATCATAGGTTTTTTGGTAAACCAAATCTTCCATCCAATTTCGAACATCATCTTTAGAAACCGTAGATAATGACTGTAGAACTGCTTGGAATTTATTCCATGCCTCATCAACAGCTCGCTCTATGCCTTTCCCATTCTCGTGTCTTTCGATGTGCCATTTCTTCCAATCCTCTAATGAGTGACCAGGGAATTTGGGATCCTTTCTGAATATTTGGATTTCATCCGATACCTGTCCAACATTCGCTGGACGCGTAGCCTTGGCATATCCACTGGCTGAATTGATAACTGAGGATGAATATTTTGGTAGTTCTGGAGCTGAAGTCCCGTTCACTTTGGACACTTCTGCTAATTTTATTTTACGTTCTTTTTTCATGCAAAAATATCCGTATCAAATGTTATGTTAATACCGTCTTTCTTCTTTTCATAGTATATGATGGGTATTTCGATAATCTCGCCCAGTCGTGCTTCCAACTTGTAAGTTGACGATTTGATCTGAACTGGCGTTTCCCCAATAAACCCATCTATTCCCTGGGCTTCTTCTTCAACATTTGCAAGGCGCCAAGTTTTATTATATTTATCTGCAAGGAATGCTAGTATCGCGCTTTGGAATTTAAGTCCACAGAAAGTCTTGTTATAAACCAAATCCTTTACCCATGCCTCAATCATGGGGCGATCGATTTGCGCGAAGGCCTCGCTCATGAGATGATACATGGCAAAAATCTTGTCCGTAGCTTTATTTACTGCATCTGGCTGCCTTTCGGAATACCACGCTATCCATTCTTCTAATGTTTTGCCGTCAAATGTCTGAATTAATTCAGACATTTGACCTACCACTGCTGGTCTTGTCCCTTGAGCATTGCTGTTTAACAGATTAATTATTTGTGTAGCATACTTCGGGAAGGGATACTTGCTGGCGTTTGATAATTGCTCAATCTCGCTATTGGAAATTTTAAACTTCTTCATGCTCCTTGTTTTCTTCCTCTTTTAGACATTCATCAAATTCGGTTACGAATTCCGGGAAAGAAATACCAAGGGCAAGACATATTTCACGAAGTTCAATCACATCTAATCTACGTTCGTGAGTCTCAATTTTGCTTACAATACCTTGACCTACACCTAATCGGGATGCAAGTTGTTCCTGTGTGATTCCTTTATCGATTCTTTTCGACTTAAGGAGTTGCAGCAAAAGTTGATATGCCTTATTATGAATGGATTTCATTCCTAAAATTTGGAGTCAAAGTTAATATTCCAATATAGAATATACCAAATTAGAATATTTGGAGCAAATTGAAAATTAGGAAAAATAAAAATATGGATATTCGAATGATATACTAACGAATATCCATATTATGATGAAAGAAAAAACTTATATTCCCATGTGGAAGCCGCCATTAAGGCGTTTGCCTCGTTGTTTGGCTCGCCATGCATCAAGGGCCTGTTTGGGCGTTAGTTCAGGATGGAGAGCCTTGAACTGCGGCCATGTCTCGGCATCGGGACCAGATACGGAGCATCCTTCATCATCCACTGTCGGTTGCTTTGAAGCACTGTTGGATGGAAGACCCGAAGAAGATGTAATCGACTGTTCTGGTGCATCCGGATTTGATGAATATATTTCCGGCACCTTGCGGGTGGAATTGAACTTTATAAATATTGTTGACAGTTCCCCTTGACAACCATCAACCCGTATGGCTTTGCCTGCCGTGTAATCCTCAACTTGCCGGGCAGATAATTTAATGCCTTGATAACTATGTATCGGAACGATCGATCCATCGGCATACATCCATTTTGAATCTGGATGTCGGAGACGGTTCTTGGAAATATGTTTGCAGATATTGCCGTAACTGAACCGGCGGTCGATCTTGGATGCTGGAAACCGTTTGCCTTTCCGGATATACCAAAGTCCTTGTATCTCACTTGTGCCATTCCTATATTTATACTCAATTCTGACTCCGGATCCTTTCAGACGAGCTTCGAATTTATCAAAGCTGCTTATACTTTTGTCTTCCCATGCTCCATTGACGATATTGAAAATCTCATACCGGATTCTTTCTGAACCCCGAAGTTTGTTGACATTCGTATGCTTCTTCCCTTCGGAAATGTGTAGCCCATAATCTTTAGTGAGATCAATACAAGCGTGACGATTGCGGCTATAATCATGCTTGTCGGAAATGGTTTTTCCGGAATTGTCTATCCGACTATATACAAGATGACAATGCGGATAAGCCTTATCAAGATGCCGAACCAATATATAAGGAGTATTCTTGATGCCCATTCTTTCCATATATTTACCTGCTATTTCAACCATTATTTCATCGTTAACTTTGTCCATATCCAATTCATGGAAGTTAAGAGAAATGTGGCCGACAGGGTTGCTCACTTTCGGATTTAACGATATGTTATCCTCAAAAGATGCGATTATTGCTCGTCTATCTTCCAAAGAGAAGACGTCCTTCGAATCGATAATTCGCCATTCATCACAGGGAGAACCATCAGGTTTGTCTTTCTTCTTTCGGGTAACATAATCTATGCAACCTGCGGCACTCCCTCCATTGTTTATCTTGCCCATCATACGTTGTCAGGAGTGTTGCGATATACCCTTATCAGATCCAATACAAACTTCCTGCAATCATTCATGTCACGAAACATCATGATGAGATTTTCACTTGTAGAGCCTCTTTTGAGTATCGATGCACAGAATTTAGCAATGCGATTCAGGTTATCTTCTATATGCTGAAGACTGCGGATGGCCCGTACATCTTTCGGTTTCAATCGTTCCACAATATTGCATTTTATAGATGATTGACGGATATATTCTGAGCGGTTGAGACCGGCAAGACTTGCCTTATCCAACATGATTCTATATTTGTCGGGGTCGTATTTCACCGGAACCACGATAGACTTGCGTACGTCGTCCGATAGTTTCGGTCGTCCTTTGGACGGTAGATTGTTGTATCTTTTCATTGAGATTTCATTTTTTAGTCTGTGACCATCGGGAGCTGTTGGGCGAGTCGTTTCCGGATTACTTGTAATACGAAAACATAAACTCGCTCCAACCTCTACCGTGGTCTGATTACACTATATAGTGCGGAATTAGAGGGCGATTGCTACGGCTGAAATCCATATGTAGCTACATGGCCACATAGGTTCATGTGTATATACATATGTATATAATGGCCGTCTTGCAATCAGAGCTTTCTCCAGGCTTCATGGTCAGCAGCGTAGTCCTCCATGTGCTGAGTAAGCACTGAGTCGATGAAACCAGAGATGGTAGTGTCGATGTCTCCGAGACGGCGAACCATCAACGCAATGCGGTTGTACAGTCCCTTGCTGATGCTTGTCTGCTTTCGCTGTTCAAGTATCTTCGGAGCAAGGAATGCTGTCTTGTATGCTCCATATTCCATCTTGCGCTGTTTGGCTCCTATACGCTGTTGTTTCGGCTCTATAGGCACATGACTTGTCTGCGCTTCGTTAACCTCAGCTGGAATGGATTCATTGTTGTTGTCAGCAACTTTGTTGTTCGCTTCAACACCGTTGTTGAAGATGTTGTCAGCCATCCCTTTTGACTGAGAATCTGAAATATTCTTTTTTGTAGTCATAATCTTAATTTTAGAGTTTTATAAATTGGGTGTTAGATATCCGTAAAAGATCGTTAAGAACCGAATAACGGGTACGACAGCCTTTCACTTTTGACACGTATCCTCGAATGCGATGTGCGAAGATGTCTTTGTGAGATTCGACCTATGAATATCAGTCACACACCATAGATGGATGTGGTGGTTCAAGTTTGGCTTACATATATACACCCCGGACTAAACCGAACTTAATCAGTAATAAAAATCAGGGTTGTAAGTGTAAGAGCCGTTTTCGCGGATTATCATTCGCTTGTTCATAAGGAATGTTTTGAGCTTTGTCACTTTACCGTCTCCATAGGGATATCCACATGAAGCATACGCCGCCTTGATTTTATCCTCGCAGTTCTGACAACCTTTGATGGAGCCGTCGGCGAAAGCTATTTTCAATGCCTCCCGATGTTGCTCTTGCGATAATTCTGTATAGGAGAATGTCTGTTGTTTGTTCGCTTTTCCGAATGTATGGTTCTCGGCAATTTCCGGTAGGCCATAGTCATTGACCCTGAAAGCGAAAGGAGCGAAATCCATAGATCGGATACAGGATGCAGACACTTCGGTCACTTCATCATCGGTCGTGCTTTTAGAGACTTGCAGGACAGTCTCTGCTTTGTTGTTGAGTTCTGTGCCTACATGACCTCGCACATTGTCATCGCTCTTGTTGAGATGGAGGACAGTATGGATGTGTATCTGATATTTGTCCGTCCACTCCATCAACTTGTTGATGAGCCTTGATGATTCGGTGGCATTGTTGATGTCATACATCAGGTCGCGTATTCCATCAATGAGAGTCCGACATTCGGGGTCGTTGCGATTGCCCGGTCAATAATCTCTAAACGAGTATCAGGCACATGCGCCTGAAGCTGCGCAAAGATAAGATTCTCCGGATGGCTGTAGAGAGATAGTCCGGCAAGCTGCATTGCACGGCGAATAACCTTCTGGCAGTGGTATGGGCTTTGCTCTGTATCGAAATAAAGGACTGTCCGCTTATTGTCAGGAAATTCCGCGACATATCGCAGGACTTCACCATTCATAAGAGCCGCCGCCACTATGGCGCTCACATTGAAAGTCTTTTTGCTCTTCGCTTTTCCCGTTGACGCTGAGAAATTGCCAAGTGTCCCGATAACTGAACCGTTGCAAAATAGGACTTCCGGAGCCACTGAAATCTCATCAGTGACCTTTATCTGCGAGGCTTGCCACAGGACATCTAATTCCTTGACATCCATCATCGTCTTGCTCGTTCAAGAATAATGTTTTCCACGTGAGCGCGTCTGTAAAACACCTTACGTCCGATCTTCACAGGCTCGATGCACCTCTTTTTCTCCCAGTTCCAGAGAGTGGTGGGGCAAACATTGAATTTCTGGCACAAGCCGAAATCACGGTGCATGTAACAATGGAAAAGTGTTAAATTTGCGGT
>ERZ779889.829-NODE-829-length-35898-cov-3.835477_pt1 | contig 35898 bp, 34 predicted proteins | sample MGYA00511030_ERZ779889 | MGnify/ENA primary metagenome ERZ779889 (study PRJEB29588, sample SAMEA2160616) | human gut metagenome | biome: human gut; feature: human-associated habitat; material: faeces | place: Denmark | collected 2008/2010 ... | reverse complement strand
GTCCCACAAAAGGAGGGCGAGCCGCCCCAATGGGGCACGCCTTTTCAGTCGGGACAAAGTCCTTTCACGAAACACCCCCAGATTGTCCGGTTTCGCCTTCACGCACTTAAAAAGTTTTTGAGGGTTCCAAGGGACGCTTTTTCAAAAACGCGCACTTGGCAGGGCTGTGGGACGGAGTCCCACAGGAGAAAAGAAAGGCACAATGGACTTAGTATTGACAGAAACGAAAAAAAAGAGTATAATCCGGGTGGAATTTCAAGAAAGAAAGCGAGGAAAAACGAGATGGCCAAAGCACCTCTTGCCGACCGTTTGCGGCCAAAGAACTTGTCTGAAATGGTAGGGCAAGAGCATCTTTTCGGAAAAAACGGAGTGATCCGCCGGGTGCTTTCAAAGAATCACCTGACCAACATGATTTTCTATGGGCCTCCGGGTACCGGGAAGACCACATTGGCGACGATTATTTCAAAGATGTCCGGGATGGAGCTGTTCAAGCTGAACGCCACGACTGCGACCACGGCCGATGTAAAGGAAGTGATTGCACAGAGCGAGTCGTTTTTCGGGCAGGAGGGGATTCTTCTTTACATTGATGAGATCCAGTACTTTACCAAAAAGCAACAGCAGGTGCTTTTGGAATACATCGAGAACGGGCAGATCGTGCTGATTGCATCCACCACGGAAAACCCATATTTATATGTATACAATGCCATCATTTCCCGTTCCATGGTTTTTGAATTCAAGGCGGTTCCGCCCAAGGAGATGGTACCGACGCTTGTGCGGGGGCTTCAACTGTTGAACGCCGAAAGCGACGAACAAAGAAGTGCGAGCGATCAGGTGCTTTATCACATAGCCGAATGCGGGGCAGGGGATGTGCGGCGCAGTCTGAACATTCTGGAAAGCGCTTTTTATACGGCTGAGGGGGAGATCACAGAAGAAGCGGTGGACAATCTGACGCCGAGGGTTTTAGGGAATTTTGACAAAAGCGGTACGGTGCACTACGACCTGCTTTCCTGCCTGCAAAAATCGGTGAGGGGCTCTGACCCGGATGCGGCCATTTTTTATTTAGCAAAGATTTTGGAGGGAGGAGACCTGCCGGGGGCCTGCCGCAGACTGCTGGTGATGGCGAACGAGGACATTGGGCTGGCGTATCCGTTAGCGGCGACGGTCACGCTTTCCTGCGTGGAAAGTGCCATGCGGGTTGGGATGCCCGAGGCCACATTGCCGCTGTCCAATGCCACGATCTTTTTGGCGACCTGTCCCAAATCCAACAGTGCGCATTTAGCCTATGAGGCGGCCAAGAGTGATGTTTTAGCCGGGCGCGGTCAGACGGTTCCCCTGTATATGCGCCCCTCCAACAACTATAAGGACTACAAATATCCCCACGATTATGAGGGCCATTATGTGAAACAGCAGTACCTGCCGGACGATCTGAAAAATCAGAAATACTATTCCTACGCAGACAACAAAATTGAAGCGGCGGCCAAGGCTTATTGGGCGTTGGTCAAGGGGGAGAAGTGAGTTTCTCCGAGAAAAAAGCTGAGCATCCATACGGATTGCCCAGCTTTTTTACTGTTTCTGTTTTTTTACTTACTTGTCGGAGGACTTTTTACCGTCTCTCTTCTTGAGGATCAGGTTGGTAAGAATGCCGAGGATCAGAGCGCAGGCAACCTGAGTGAGCGTAACCTTTCCGAAGTTCAGCGTCAAACCGCCCACGCCGGCAATGAGGATCACGGACACCACAAAGAGGTTCCGGTTGTCGCCCAGATCCACATTCTGAATCATCTTCAGACCGGACACGGCGATGAAGCCGTAAAGGGCAATGCAGACACCGCCCATGACGCAGGAGGGAATGGTGGACAGGAAGGCAATGAAGGGCGCGACAAAGGCAATGACGATGGCAAGAATGGCGGTGGTCAGAATGGTGACCACAGAAGCGTTGCCGGAAATGGCCACGCAACCAACCGATTCACCGTAGGTGGTGTTGGGGCATCCGCCAAAGAAGGCACCCAGCATAGAGCCGACTCCGTCACCCAGCAGGGTGCGGTGCAGACCGGGTTCTTTCAGCAGGTCTTTCTCAATAATGGAGGAAATGTTCTTGTGGTCGGCAATGTGCTCGGCGAAGACCACAAAGGCTACGGGAACATAGGCAACAGCCAGAGTGGCGATGTAGCCGCCGGAAATATCCTTAACACCCTTGAAGGCCTCCAGGAAGGTGAAATCGGGAAGCCACTGCATGTTCTCAAAGGCCGAGAAGTTGATGACCTGAAGAGCCTCCACGCCGGCTGCTTTTCCGATGACGGTGAAGATAGCGGCAACAGCGTAGCCGGCAACGATCCCGATGATGAAGGGAATCATTTTAATCATTTTTTTGCCATAGGTGGAGCAGAGCATGGTGACAGCCAGCGTGACCAGGCCGCAGAGCAGGGCAATATAGGTGTTGGCAACGGGGACACCCTCAGCATTCAGAACCGAGCCCTTCACCAAATCGCCCACGGCGTTGCCGGAAAGGGACAGTCCGATGATGGCAACGGTCGGCCCGATGACGACGGCGGGCATCAGCTTGTCGATCCAGCCGACACCGGCAATCTTGACCACCAGAGCAATTACAACATAGACCAAGCCGGCTAACACAGCACCGATAATCAAGCCAAGATATCCGGCCTGCATGGAGGCGGCTCCGGCAAAGGCGGCGCTCATGGAGCCAAGGAAGGCAAAGGACGAGCCGAGGAACACGGGAGAACGGAACTTGGTGAAGAGCAGGTACACAAGGGTTCCCACACCGGCGCCGAAGAGAGCGGCGGCGGTGCTCATGGAGACATCCCCCACGCTGTCGTAGGAACCGGAGATGATCATCGGCACGGCAATGGTAGCGGCCATGATCGCCAAGAGCTGCTGCAGGGCAAAGACAAGGGTCTTGCCAAAGCTCGGTTTGTCTTTTACATCATAGACAAGTTTCATAGGTTTTCCTCCGAATGTTGTTATTATCTATCTTCAGCAGTTGCCCGCTTCGGACCATTCCTGTGGGGGGCGGAAACTCAGCCCTGTTTTTTCAGAAGAACAATGCGGTCTTCGCCGTCCAATTCCTTCACCCGGACCTGCACGATTTCCTCTAAGGCTGTGGGAATGTTTTTGCCCACATAGTCGGCGCGGATGGGCAACTCCCGGTGCCCTCTGTCCACCATCACGGCAAGGGAAATTCTGGCAGGTCTGCCCATGTCAATAAGGGCATCCATGGCCGCCCTTGCGGTGCGTCCGGTAAAGATCACATCGTCCACCATTACGACCCTTTTTCCCTGCACGGAAAAGGGAATATTGGTGCCGTGTACTTCGGGCATGTCGGTTTTTTCCTTTAAATCGTCCCGGTAAAGGGTGATATCCAAATATCCCACCGGAAGACGGACCCCGGCAATGCTTTCAATCAGGGCTCTTAACTGCTCCGCTATGGGGGCGCCTCTGCGCAAAATTCCGACAAGGCACAGGCTTTCCAGGGCTTCATTCCGCTCAATGATCTCATGAGCGATTCTGGTTAATGTGCGTCTGTAGCCTGCCGCATCCAGAATTTCCACAATGTTGCTCATTTGAAAGCTCCTTTCAGGTGTTTGCCGGCCGGAGGCACAAACAAAAAGTCCTGCCGCAAACCGACAGGACATAATACACACCAAACACACGGGTGCTCTTCCGAATCCTTGCCGGTCTCTCTGTACCGATTCTTAAAGGTTTCCTTATCGCCCCCAACTATAGCACAAGGAGAAGCAGTTGTCAAGGGTTTTTTTGAATTTTGTCGAAAAAGTTTCTGCACTGTAAATGGACAGGGACGGTTTTCACAAAAAGGAACTGCCTCGCACAGTCGGATGAAATCTGCGGTTGTGGATGGAATCAAATCCCTCTTCCTTTTCTGTCTTACGGAGGAGCTCTCACGAAGGAATTTCCTCCGTCGAATGGCCGGGCACCGGGCCAAGAGGGGTTCAGCAAAAAAGCACCGACAAAGTCGATGCTCTTTCTCTGGGGTGAGATATGGGACTCGAACCCATGGCCTTCAGGGCCACAACCTGACGCGCTAACCAACTGCGCCAATCCCACCGTATGCGGAGGAGAAATCCCCCGCTGGCGTGCCCTGGGGGATTCGAACCCTCGACCTACTGCTTAGAAGGCAGTTGCTCTATCCAACTGAGCTAAGGGCACAGATTCGTCCCTCCCCACACGAGGAGGGACGACCTTGGAGCGGGTGATGGGAATCGAACCCACGCAGCCAGCTTGGAAGGCTGGAATTCTACCATTGAACAACACCCGCACATTTCACTCCCACATCATACCACAGCTTTTTTTGCTTGTCAAGCATTTTTCTGAAAAAGACAAAAAAATTTAAGCTTTCTTCTTCCCGCCCCCCTTTTAAGTTACCGGCATTGTTACAGAAGCGATTTTAGCACTTTGCTATTTTGTATGCTTGAATTATTTTGAAATCTCCGCTTGACAGCGCTGATTTTTCCCTGATTTTTGATTTATTTTTTAGCACTCTCTGATTAAAAGTGCTAATTTTACAAAATAAATACAAAAACAAGTATATTTGTTCATACACAAGGGTTATACTATAGGTGCAATCGAAACAAAGAAGAACCGGTTGCCCGGAAGAACCGTTCCGGAACATTTCTTCAAATAGAACGAAGTACACATGGAGGTATTTGATATGTTTGAACTTACGCCTTTTGTAAAACACAATGCAGTTTATGATCCCTTCAAGGAATTTGATGAGATGGAAAAGCGCTTTTTCGGCGGTGCGGCCTCATTCCGTACCGATGTCAAGGACACGGGAGATGCCTATGTGATCGAAGCGGAGTTGCCCGGCTTCAAAAAAGAGGACATCAATGTTTCTGTTGAAGAGGATGTTCTGACCGTGACCGCAACCCGCAAAGAGGAAAAGAGCGATAAAGATAAAAAGGACGGGTATCTGCGCAGAGAGCGGAGCTACGGTTCCTTCTCCAGAAGCTTTGATGTTTCCCAGGTAGAAGCCGACCGGATCACAGGTTCCCTTGAAGATGGCATATTGACCTTGCAGCTGCCGAAACGGCACAAGGCAGAGAGGTCTGTGCGTAAGGTGGAACTGCAGTAAAATTCCAAGAGACTGCGGGCAAACCCGCAGATGTAAGGGCTGTGCGCTTTTCTTACCGGCGCACAGCCCTTTTCCGGATACCGGAAAAAGGCAGAGCCTCTGAAAAGAACAGCAGAAGAAAAAAGATGTTTTTGAAAAATCAGCGGTTCTCTTGACTTTTTGTCTTTTTTGCGGTATGATAAAGTGGTAGAGTGTCTGTATTTCTGTATTTCAGTATAACATAAAGGAGAAAAAAGATGAAGACGACCCTGCGTATCCTCGCTCTTTCTTTGGCGGTTCTCGGCATGGTGGCGGTGCTTGTTTCCTGCAAGGACGGTTCTACCTCAGATTCCGGAAGTTCTTCTCCCGCAAGTCAAAGCACCTCTCCCACACCTGAAAAAGAATCCAAGCCTCAACTTTCTTTCGGTTCTATAGGTGATATTCCCGAAGTGGATTGGTGAGGTCCTCTGTTCCGAACAGAAAGATCGTTCGGAGGTAAAAAACCCGGTCCGAGTTTTTTCACCTCCGATGACATTGGTCCTGACGGCTGGAAGCCATGATTTTGTCCCGAAATTCACCCGACTTTCAACAAAATCGAAGGAAGAAACGACCAAGCTCGCATCAAAATGCCGGGATTCTTACCGGCATTTTTCAGGGGCGTTTAAAAAGTGAGCTTTTTGCAGTCCGGGTGGACTCTTGCATCCGGAGTCTTCATTTCACCAGACGGTGCAGCCCGTGGAGATACTGTTTTGTCGGTAAAAACTTTTCCGCTTGCCTCTCCAACGGGACTTTGAATAGTTCGTCTTCCAAAAGCAGTCTGGTTTTTCTTTTATCGTTCAAGAGCCATTTTTTGTTCTGCCCGAATGTGGCTCCCGCCCCGGAATCTCACCGCAGCTTCTTTTCAGGCACTTCGGCGAACCGGCTTCTGCAAGAGGTGTGAATGCAGATAAAAGCAAGCTTCTTTAACCACCCTTTTGTATGATTGGCTGTTTTTGCAGGGAATAGTCGAACCGATACTTTTGTCAGCGCACCTACCGTTGCAACAAGTGCCGCAGGAGAAGTTGTCCCGAACAGAGCGACAGCTACGGCAACTGCCGGCACAAAAAAGCCGGACTCACCGATCATTTCTTCCGGGACAGCAATTTTTCCACATCAGCGGCTTTCAGCACCTTTCCCTGTGATACAACCTTTTCATTGACAACAAGAGCAGGCATACTCATAACGCCGTATTCCATAATCTTTTGCATATCGGTGATATACTTCACTTCCACCGATAAGCCCATTGCTCTCACGGCTTCTTTTGCATTTTCATATTGCTCGTGACAGGACTGGCACCCCGCACCTAAGACCTTGATACAGCAAATACCGTCTTTTGCTTCAGGACAACAATCGTTTGAGACTTCATGGATTTCATTTGTTGGACAGCCGCAACTGCAAGCGCAAGCGGGTGTCTTTTTTTCTTCTTTTTTCTTTCCGAAACCGAATCGTGACATAATAAATCCTCCAAGTTATAGTATTATATTTTGTATCGCATTGAAGAAATAACCGACAAGGATGATACCAACTGTACATATTGCGACAAAGATACCGAGCAGTTTGGGTTTAACTGCTTTCCGGAGCAGGATCATTGACGGCAGAGACAGAGTGGTTACACCCATCATAAAGGACAGAACAACACCGACCAATGCACCTTTTTCAAGCAGAGCCTCCGCAATCGGAAGGGTGCCGAAAATGTCCGCATATATCGGAATCCCGGCAATCGTAGCCAGAATCACGCCGAACGGATTGTTGTCACCAAGCACTTTAACAATAAAATCTTCGGGAATCCAGTTGTGAATGACGGCACCGATACCCACGCCAATCAGAACATAAGGAGCCACCTTCTTCGCTGTTGACAGAACTTGCTCCCATGCGTATCGGATTCTGTCTTTGAAATGAAGCTCCTCCTGCGGAACATCGACGGAACGACCGTTTCGTATGAATTCCTCCACCTGATTTTCAAGGTGGAGCTTTTCAATCAGCGTACCTCCGGCAACTGCAATGACCAGTCCAAGTATCACATACACGAAAGCGACCTTCCACCCGAAAATACTCATCAACAGTACAAGGCTTCCCAAGTCTACCATCGGAGAAGAAATCAGGAAAGAGAAGGTTACTCCCGGCGATAGCCCTGCGCTTGTGAAGCCAATAAACAACGGAATCGACGAGCAGGAACAAAACGGTGTGACCGTTCCGAGTAAGGCGGCAAGTATATTTGCCCAGATCCCGTGAAACCGGCCAAGTGTTTTTTGGCCCTCTCCGGCGGAAAATAGCTTTGAATGTATGCAATAATCAAAATCAGAATGCCCAAGAGAACCATGATTTTTATGGTATCGTAGATAAAGAACTGAATGCTGCCGCCGATCCTGCCGGCCGTGTCTAAGCCACAAGCCTTCAGAACCGTACCGATCAGTCGGTTCAGCCAGCGCATACCGAGGATTTCGTTCTGAAAGAAATCCCACGCCGTTTTTATTGCTTCCATAAAAAGCTCCTTTCATATAGTCAAATTGAAATGTGTCTATGAGATGGCGAAAAGATAAGTCGTGCGAAAAAATGATACAGTGATCAATCTCCACAGCACGACGGATCTTCACCTTTCACAGTACTGGCGGTAAGCGCCTTCAAGCACTCAGCGGCAGATTCTGCACCTTCAGAAGATATGGAATAGTGTGTCCATTTCCCCTCTTTGCGTCCGACCACAATGCCGGAATCACAAAGTATTTTCATGTGGTGCGACAGTGTAGGCTGTGTTACCTGGAGTTCTTCCAACAATCGGCAACCGCATTTTTCTCCGTTACGCAGGAGCTTGAGAATGCGTATGCGGTTTTCATCACAGAATGCTTTAAAAATAACGGCAGTTTTCTTTTCATCCAGATTCACTCTGTTCACCTTCCATAGATCATCGTCTATTTGATAGTATACACATCACATAGATGTTTGTCAATAGATTTTGGGGATTAGGAGAGGGAAATTGCCGTTCAATAATTTTTTTCACCTGCTATTTCCAAGCCCTCATGAAGCCGTCGATTTCCTTTATCGTATCGGTGCCAAGGAGGTGCGGTGATCAGCGGCATTTTGATTTATCTGTTGCCTTTGATTTGCGGAGCAGACAGCCTTTGGTTGGCCATGCCCATTACGGAGCTCCTTGTTGCGATTTTTGTTGCAGTCATGATGACACGCTATACAAAACGGTTATAAAAAAACGGGGCTGTAAAAAACGCGATGCTTTTTACAGCCCCTCCAAAATGCCGGTGGGGATTCCGGGATTTTTAATGGAATTTTGATCGGTTATGCCCTTCGTTTTGTAGAAATTTCGGTGGATGTTGCGGCAAAATGGCGGCTTTCAGCCGCCAAGACCTCCCCAAAAATTATCCCCAAATGAAGTTTTCCTTTCCTGCACCGACTTCAAAATGATATTTTACAATGCCGAGATCGATCTTCGTGTAAAAGCCTTTGCCCGCCGTGGCAGTTACCTTTCCCTCCGTATAGGAAAGCATAAATTTCTGCTGATTCATTGCAGTCGGAGCAAGAAGAGCGGCTTCAACGCCTTGCTTAAACCATTCAGGCGAATCGGGATTGATGTTACTAACGGCATCCATCGGTTTTGATTTGTGTTCAGCTCCTTCTGTTTGGCCGTAACCAAGTGCAATAACAACAGTCAGCTTCTCGCCTTTCTCCACCTTGAACGCACCGGGGATTCTTTTGTAGGTCATCGCTACCCAACAGGTGTTAAGACCGAGCTGCTGTGCCTTTAATACAAGGCGTTCTCCGTAATACCCGCATTTTTCTTCAAGAGCCTTGCCTTTTGTTCCGACGAGAGCGATATAGTTTTTCACCCCTTTGAATTTTCCGTAATGGGCCATAAGGCTGTCAAAGGCTTTCGGCTCGTCCGGTACCAACTGAATGTGCAGATTCCCCTCCTTATTGCAGGCGTTGATTTCATTCTGCAAGATGTTCAATATGTCCATTTCAATTGCTTTATCGGCGTATTGGCGGACACTGTGCCGAGTTCTCATTACCTCTGAAAGTTCCATGCGCTCTTTCCTCCATATCTATTGGTTCTCTGTTTTCTCCGCTTCTGTCGGGCAGAAGCTTCAGAAACTCTTTTGCATGGGTCAGCATTTGCAAAAGCTGCTCCATCGCTTTTGTGTCGGCATCGAAGTAATAATAATTCTTTGTCCCCTCACGGCGTACTTTTATCAATCCGGCATCCTTCAGTATTTGCAGATGATGAGATACTGCGGGGCGGGAAAGATGCGTTTGGGCAGTGATTCTGCCCACGCAAACCCCGCCGCACTCGCCCATCTGCATCATTTCCAAAATGAGATACTGACGGTTTTCATCGCCGAGTGCCGACAGCGTTCTTCGACACGCTGTGAATTCCTCTGCCAAGGCCTGAACATTTTCCAAGGTATCCCCCCTTGGTTCATCTGTTTAAACCATTATACCATAGTTTTTGCAGAAGTGTGTATTGGTAAAGAAAATCGAGATGAATAAAGGAGGCGGAAAAAACTCAGCCTGAGCTTTTTCACACCTCCGACGGCTTGCGGCAAAATTCTCCTGAATTTTGACCAAATAAAGAATCTGACCGACCAAGGGTGCCTCAAAAACGCTGAGACCCCCCACCGACATTTTTGAGGGACTGTAAAAGAGCGCATTTTTTACACCCCCTGCTGTTGGATGTGGATAAAGGGTATCCCAAAAATTTCCCGCCCATCGGGCAGGGCGGTTTGCCTTGGAGCTTCGTTGCAAAAAGCGTTCATACACAAAGCAGTCCTTCTGTTTTGCGCCTTGGTCTTCGGCAGGACTGCTCGCCGCCGAAGGGACTTTGAATTTTTGGAGACACCCTGAAATCCTTATAGACTATAGATTGCTTCCGTTGCTCTGCTCCGGATGGTATTCCGCCGGGCCGCCTGCCCCCTCTGATTTTCTGTTTTTGATCCTTTTTTCGCATCCGCCGATACAAAAGCAGATGCCCGAAAAGAACACGGACAGAGCCAATGCGAAAAAGAAGAGCGAAAGCCAGCCCCGGATGGCAAAGTCGGGCACCTCTTCCGGATGAGCCAGGAAAATATTCTGGAAGCCAAAGCCTAAAAATGTCTGGATGGCATTGGCCACGCCCGCAAGCAATGCCGGGATTTTGAATTTGCTGCCGTTATGCAACATTTGAGTGAGAAAAAAACTCAGAAGAATCGGCGGGACGACCCTTGAAAAACGGAGTAAAATGATCAAAAACGATTCGGACCAGACGGTGTTGAGCAGCGTCACCAAAAAAATCAACCCTGCATACAGCCACAAAAGTCCGCTCAGCACGCACATAGGCTTGGCGAGAGAATTGGTTTTCAATCCGTTTATCAGAATCAGCCATGAGCAGTAAATGGCACAGACCGCGAAAAAAGCAGAACAGATCAATGCCGTCAGACTGCTCGACACCCGGCTGCCGAAGGCTGAAAGGTAGGGATTGCTTGCCGGTACCGCCGAGTGGTTGATGACCGCAAAAATGAAAGAAACCAGAGAAAATACCGAAGCCAGCGAAAGCAAAAAGATGCCCACTAAGTAACAGTAGGAGCCTTTAATCAATTTCATGTTCAAACAGTCTTTGTTTTTCGGCAAAATGATTCTCCTTTCTTGGTTCAGGATGCTTTCCGACCTATTCCAGTGCGAGAAGATGCTGTCCCTCCTCCACGGTTCCTTCGGTAAGAGGCAAGGGCGTTTCCCGATCGTTGCCGATCTGGAGGATCACGGTTCCATCCTCGGTCAAAGCCAGATCTGTGATCCTGTTTCCAACAAACCGATCGCCCACCTGCGGCTGTCCCTTCAGGGGAAGGCAGACCGCCAGATTCTTCCGCACCCGCAGGACCTGCACCTTAAAGGAGCAGTCCTCTTCGCCTTCCAGCCGCAGGGCCATCGTGCAGAGCAATTTTTTGAATTGCCTTTCACCATCCACCTCTTCCAAAAGCCTGCGCGGGATTGCCAGCGCATACTTTCTGTTCTCTTCGGCCGGGCTTCCGCCGATTTTTTCAAGAAGAACCGTCAGATCCTTCATCCGGTAAAGGGACACCGGCTTTACCATCCGCATGCCCTTTCCGTTTTCTGACCGTCTGAAGGGCTTGTAGCCTTCTTTTTCAGCGGTGTCGTATTCCTGCTTGTTTTTGACCTGTCTGAAAAAGGGGAACGCCTTTTCCCGGAACACATATTCCAGATTTCCGGTGCGGTGAATTTTGCCTTTGAAGGATACTTCCAAGCCGCCGATTCTGAAAAAAGCATCGCATTCTGCGGGGAGCACCTTTATATACTCGCCGAATTCCTCAAAAAGGTATACTGCCCCGGTTGCATCAGGGCAAGCCCAGAACAGTCTGCCGTCATGAAGGGCGTAGATCCGTTCGCTGTAGGACAATTCTTTTTCCTGCTGATACAATTTCTCCGCACAGGCGGAAGAGGATTCTTCTTCCTCTTTCTCCGGTTCCCGGAAGGTGCCTTCCTGCTTATCCTCCTGCAGCTCTTCTATGACGGACGCCGGAGTTACACTCTCCACCTCCAGCTCCTCAAAGAGCATAGAATCTTTTGTCTCTTCGGTTTCCTGCCCGGGCAGTTCCTCTGCTTCAGACGGACAGTTCGGCTCCTCCGGCGGAACCGACGGGGCAGAGTCCTCTTTTTCGGTAAAAATTTCGGGAGCAAAAACCGGAAGCTCCTCCGGCAGTTCTTCCTCTTCTTCATCCTGCGCTACCTTTTTGATGCTTACCCGTTTTCCGAACAGCCACATACCATCCTCATCCTCTTTGCTTTCTTGTTTTGACGATTTTCCCTGTTTTAAACACGGGCGCCGGGAAAATCCGAAGCCCCGCTCTTTTATACCCAAAAAGGGGAAAGCGCTTGTGCCCCTCCCCCAATCTTCAGATTTCCGTTTTCTCCCGCCTTTTCAGTCGGCTTTTTCTTTCGGACCCGCATTTACGAAGCCTGAAATCGAAACAATACCTTTGGCATCCAGCAGATTCAAAACGATCAGTACTGCAGAAAGCAACCCGAAAATACCGCCGATGATGACCCAGGCGCCGACAGACAGATAACTGCTTCCGCCATTGCTGGAGGTAAATGCTTTTACAAAGAACTGAAGAATCGCTCCGATGCCGGTGACGGCAGCGGTGATGAAATTGAATTCCACCTTGTTGCCTAATTTCAACCGGCCGAAATAGCCGGTCAACAAATCAAATGCCTGGAGTGCAAAACCGGACAAAATCAGGAAATAGGTAAGCAAATTCATAAAAGAAAAGTTCAACAGTTCCCCGTTTCCGAAAATAACGTCAAACCCGTTAAAACGGCAGACGGCACTTCCCAACGAAACCTTTGTGTTGGTCATGAAAATCACCAGCAACGAAAGAGAACTCAACCGATAGGCTGCATACTTCAAAATCTTCCGAGAACCCTCTTTCCTGTCTAAAACCGCAGAGTCGTTCATGGTTCTTTCTCCTTCCAAATATCTGAAATTGTACAGGCTCCTAACTACATTATAGTCCACTGTATTTCATTTGTCAATGTTTTTTTGATCTGGGACAGAAGAATTTTGAAATATTTCGTCTTACTATTCACGATTGATTATTGAAGACTTTGCCCAAAACCTCCTCGGAAGGATTTTGTGAAGAGTGAAAAAGGAAACAGCCTCCCGCACTTTGTAGGGGGAGAGGTTGGTGTCATAGCTACGATTTAGACGCCAATCTGTTGCACTGGGATTTGGATTCCGGCGCTGAGGAAGGAACATGGTGAACAAGCCCCTTTTGTCACCATGCAGTGACGGTGCGGCACATTTAACTGCCGTTCAACTTTCGGTTCAACTGTATGTGAAAGAGCCTCTCTTGACGGACACCCGGTTTTCCTTTATACTGTTGACACAGGTACCTGATAAAAGAAAGAGAGGAAGCACAATGAAAACATTAGCTGAAAACATTTCGTCTCTTCGCCGGGAGAAGCAGGTAACGCAAGAGGCGTTGGCGGCCTTTTGCAATGTCAGCACGGCGGCGGTATCCAAGTGGGAGACCGGAGCGTCCATGCCGGACATCACACTCCTGCCATTGATTGCAGAGTTTTTCTGCGCTTCCATCGATGCGTTGCTGGATTATGATGCAGTGGACAGCGAGACAGCGTTACTGCGTGCGGCGAACAATCCCTATATAATGAACGGCGATTTCCAGGCAGGAATTCCGCTGTACCTTGAAGCCGTACGCAAGTACGGAAATGACTATAGGTTAAATTACTACCTGGCGACACTGTACCAAAGCCGCACCTTCTCCCAAAAGGGACATCCCGATCGGGAGGATGCGATGCAGGCGATCCGCTACTTTGATCGTGCCATAACACTTAACCGGGGAGAGGACCCCGGCGTAGAGTGCCTGAAGAAGGATCAGGCGTTTATCTTCAGAGGACTGGGTGAATACGAGAAAGCGCTGGCATTGTTGGATGAGCGCCATGTGGTTGAGAGGACCGACTGTCTGATTCATCTCGGCAGATACGCCGAGGCAAAGAATATACTGCAGGCACAGCTGTTCAATCAAGCATTCAATTTTGCCTATCTGACGGACCTTCTGGGCAAATGTATGAAGCATGAGGAGAAGCCGGATGAGAGCGCACGGAAGGCCTTTCTGCTGACCGAATTATGCGCACATTTCCGTGAAGGCTTCACCTCGTCTGACAGCCCTTGTTATTTTGACAATTTGGTATCGTCCGACTACCTGGATGTGGCGTGCTTCGCTATGGAATGCGGAAACATCGAAGGGATGTGGGCGGCTCTGAGGGTAGCGGCAGACCACGCCATTCGGTTTGATCGGAATCCGTCATTCCGTATCCAGGATATTCCGTTCATGGAAGGGCTGGAGGGCTTTTGCACCGCCAGCAGCAGTGCGCTTGCCTGCCGCCGCGTGCTGAATGCATTGTCCTCTGAATTTGCCGGTTTTGCAGAGGATGAGCGGTATCAATCGGTCAAGTCAGACTGCGAAGCAGCACAGCGTACCAAGCGCGAAGCCGGCATTTGGCAGTAACCGCCGGTGACGGGGCATTTACCACCATGCTCCGCGCAGGCAGTGGAGGGGCTGTAAAAAATTCTCTTTTTTACAGCCCCGGAAAAGCTCTTGGAATCTCTGTTTTTCGTTTCTATCGTGCCTGCATCTTTTTCAGACACTCGTTATGCCAAGAGACAGCAAAAAAGATGCCGGTTGGTAGCGGAAACTCCGCTGCAAAAAGAAAACCTGCGGAGTACGAGGTGTTCACCGCAGGTGTGATATGGCGATACTTTTTCACGAAAGGTAAACCTTTTCACGAAAGGTTGGTTTGGAATTCAGCGGTTACACTTTATAAAAACCGCCCCTGAAATGCCAAAGATAAAACCCTTGTATAATCAACACTTTTCTGTAACTGAAAATAAAAAGTAAGAACCCCGTGATTGTATTAACCGCGAGGTTCTTATTTGGCTGGAGTGGCTGGATTCGAACCAGCGAGATGCAAGAGTCAAAGTCTTGTGCCTTACCGCTTGGCGACACCCCAATACCGACCGCCTCAGTGTATCACAAAATTGGGTGTCTGTCAATATTTTTTTGAGGACTTTTATTCCGGATACTTTCCCTGAGGGAAAGTCGGTTGACAAAAGAGGAATACAGTGCTATACTGGCAGGGTGTATTGAAAGTTTGGAAACAGCATGGAGCAGGTTTCCGCCGCAGGAGCGGAAGCTTCCGGCATCTGCCGGAAACAAAAGAAAGCAGAGCAGAAAGAAAGGATGGAGCGTGATGATTCGTATTTTTACTGACACGGCGGCCAATTTGCCCTCAGGGATACTCCAAAGCTATGGCATAGAGTTTGTGCCGCTGTCCTACAGCGTGAACGGCGAAAGCGCTGTGCAGACGGCGATGAAGGATTTTGACGGAAAGACCTTTTACGGAGCCATGAGAAACGGCGCAGAGGTGCAGACCTCCATGGCCAATATGAACATTTTTTTAGACCCTTTCCGCAGAGCCTTAGAGCGGGGAGAGGATGTTCTCTATATCGGCATTTCCGGCGGGATCAGCGGTACTTCCCATGCGGCGTATCTGGCGGCGGAAGAGCTGAAGAAGCAGTATCCGGATCGGAAGATCGTGACGATCAACTCCCTTGCCGCATCGCTCGGCGAGGGTTTACAGGTGATTGAAGCCGCCGAGCAGGCAGAAAAAGGTGCGTCCATAGAGGAAATAGCGGAAGACCTGACGGCAAGACTGCAGCAAATGTGCCAGTTCTTTACGGTGGACGACCTGAAGTATCTGCGCAAGGGCGGCAGAATCAGCGGAATGACCGCAATGGTCGGGTCTCTTTTGCAGATCAAGCCCATTCTGAGGGGCGACGAGGAAGGGAAGATCGTGTCCTGCGGGAAGGCAAGAGGAAAGAAAGCGGCGTTGGTGAACCTGGCCCTCCGCTACGGTGAGTTGGCTTTGGACAAAAGCGCACCCATCGGCATTGCCCATGCGGATGACGAGGAAGGAACGGCCTTTCTCATAGAGGAACTGAAAAAGCAGGGCTTTTCCGGAAAATGCCTGACGGTTATGTACGAGCCTGTAACCGGCGCCCATGTGGGGCCGGGAACGGTTGCCCTCTTTTTCAGAGGAAAACACAAATAAAAGACAGAAAATCGGTTGACAAAAGACAAAAAAGGTGGTACAATCAAAGAAGCGAAGGGGAAGGAGTATCTGCAGGTCGGCAACCCAAGAGAGGAACGGTTCGGTGGAAGGTTCTGTTGTCGGTGCAGAGAAGGTCGTCCACCGGATTTTTCGGGAAGAAGGGGCAGGTTTGCTTTGGTAGAACCCGACGGGTCAGCCCGTTACAGCGTAAGAGTGCCCGCTTTGGCGGGAATACGGGTGGTACCGCGCCTCAGGCGTCCTGTTTTCGGATGTCTGAGGCTTTTTGTTTATTCCAATATTATTTCAGGAGAGATATATGAGAAAAGAACTGGGAAAAACCTACGATCCTTCGGAAATCGAGGATCGCTTATACGCCGATTGGACGGAAAAAGGATATTTCACGCCGTCCAAGACCCCCAAGAAAGGCGCAAAGCCCTATACCATCGTGATTCCGCCTCCCAACATTACGGGACAGCTGCACATGGGACACGCTTTGGACAATACCCTGCAGGATATTCTCATCCGTTACAAAAGGATGCAGGGCTATGACACGCTCTGGCTGCCGGGAACGGACCATGCTTCCATTGCCACCGAGGCCAAAATCGTGGAGGCCATGCGCAAAGAGGGTCTGACCAAGGAGGACTTGGGCAGAGAGAAATTTTTGGAGCGGGCATGGGACTGGAAGGAAAAATACGGCAATCGGATCGTGTCGCAGTTGAAGAAAATGGGCTCCTCCTGCGATTGGACCAGAGGGCGCTTCACCATGGACGAGGGCTGCTCCAGGGCGGTGAAAAAGGTCTTTGTACAGCTTTATGAAAAGGGCCTGATTTACAGAGGCGAGCGCATCATCAACTGGTGCCCCCACTGCAGGACCTCCATTTCCAACGCCGAAGTGAACTATGAGGAGCAGAAGAGCCATTTCTGGCACATCCGCTACCCGCTGGTGGGCAGAGGCGGCTATCTGGAGGGGGCCACCACAAGACCCGAAACGCTTTTGGGCGATACCGCCATTGCGGTGAACCCGGAGGACGGGCGGTACAAGCATCTGATCGGAAAATATTGCGTCCTGCCTCTGGTGGGCAGACGGATTCCGATTGTGGGGGACGAGCACGCACAGTTGGATAAAGGAACCGGATGTGTGAAGATCACTCCTGCCCACGATCCCAACGACTTCGAGGTGGGCAAGCGTTGCCATCTGCCCATGGAGGTCTGCCTGACGCCGGACGCCAAAATTACCGAGAACTACCCGAAATACGCCGGCATGGATCGGTACGAGGCCAGAAAGGCGATTGTGAAGGACTTGGAAGAGGGCGGGTACCTGTGCGGAATCGAGGATCTGAGCCATGAGGTCGGCACCTGCTATCGGTGCGGCACCACCATTGAACCGATGATTTCCCTGCAGTGGTTTGTCCGGATGGAGCCCCTTGCCAAGCCGGCTGTGGCGGCTGTGAAGGAAGGAAAGGTCCGTTTTGTGCCGGAACGCTTCAGCAAAAACTATCTGCACTGGATGGAGAATACCCAGGATTGGTGCATTTCCAGACAGCTTTGGTGGGGCCACCGCATCCCGGCGTTCTATTGCGACGATTGCGGGGAAGTGAAGGTGACGGCGGAATCCTCCTGCCTCTGCCCCAGGTGCGGGAAGGAGATGCGGCAGGATCCTGACACGCTGGACACCTGGTTCTCCTCCGCTCTCTGGCCCTTCTCCACTCTGGGTTGGCCTGAAAATACCGAGGATCTCAAGCGTTTTTATCCCACAAGCACCCTGGTCACCGGCTACGACATCATTACCTTCTGGGTTTCCAGAATGATCTTTTCGGCATTGGAGTATACCGGCACCGTCCCCTTTGACACCGTGCTGATTCATGGACTGGTGAGAGACGCCCAGGGAAGAAAAATGTCAAAGTCTTTAGGGAACGGCATTGATCCTCTGGAAATCATCGGGACCTACGGGGCAGACGCTCTGCGCTTTGCCCTTGCCACCGGCAACAGTCCCGGAAATGATATGCGCTTCTCGGACGAGAAGATCGAAGCGGCCAGAAATTTCAACAACAAGTTGTGGAATGCCGCCCGTTTCGTGCTTATGAATCTGGATATAGAACAGGTGACCGTTCCTTCCAAGGAAGAGCTGGAAACCGAGGACAAATGGATTCTTTCCAGACTGAACGATCTGACCAAGGAGGTCTGCGAGAATTTAGACAGATTTGAATTGGGGGTGGCACTGGCCAAGCTCTACGACTTTGTCTGGAGCGAATTCTGCGATTGGTATATCGAGCTGTTGAAACCCCGCTTTGCCGATAAAGGAAGCAGGAGCAACCTGGTCGCTCAGAATGTGATTGCCTATGTGCTTGGTCAGACTCTGAAGCTGTTGCATCCCTTCATGCCCTTTATCACCGAGGAGATCCGTTCGTCCCTGCCGCCCATTTCGGGGGACGAGGCCGAAAGCATCATGATTTCCGCTTATCCGTCCTATGATCCTGCCTTGTCTTTCCCGGAGGATGAGGAGCGGATGGAAAAGCTCATCGAGCTGATCCGGGCCATCCGGAACCGCCGCTCGGAAATGAATGTGCCGCCCTCTAAAAAGGCCAAGCTCTATGTGGTTTCCGACCGGAAGGATCTGTACGGCGAGAAAACCACCAAGTTCTTCCTGAAGCTGGCCTATGCTTCGGAAGTGGAGTATCCGGCTTCTCACAGCGATGAAGGCTCGGTGCAGATTGTGGCCGGGTCGGCAACTGCCTATATTCCCCTGGGCGAACTGGTGGACTTGGAAAAAGAAAAGGCCCGGTTGAAGGCCGAAGAGGAAAAAACGAGGGGCGAGATCAAGCGGCTTGAAGGAAAGCTTTCAAACGAAGGGTTCGTTTCCAAGGCGCCAGCCGCTGTTGTGGAGGGCGAGCGAGCCAAGCTTGAAAAATACAGGTTAACCTTAAGTCAGCTTGAAGAAGCGCTGTCCAAAATGTAAAAATGGAAAAATAAAGGAGCAGACAACCTGTTCCGACAGAATTTTCAGAAAAAATGCGGTATCATCCGGTTGACGGTACCGCATTTTTTTATTTTTTAAAGTGATTTACTGAAGGAGAGAGAAAGCAATATGGAAAGTGCAAAGGTTTACAGCGAATATTGCAACGGAATTCTGTTTTTTCGTCTTTGCGGGGAGGTCGATCACCATTCTGCCCCCACTGTGCGGGAACAGATGGACCGGGACATCTATTTTTTCAGACCGAAAACGGTGATTCTGTCCCTTGGAGGAATTGAATTCATGGACAGCTCCGGCCTGGGATTGATTTTAGGCCGTTATACGAAAATACGGGATCTGCAGGGGAGCATGAAGATCGAAGACCCCAGCAAGGAGATCGAAAAGATCCTGACTTTGGCCGGGGTGGACCGGCTGATTCCCATTGTGAAAACCGGAAAAGTGGGCAATTGAACAAAAGAGAAAGAGAGGAATGAAAAATGATACGAGCAGAGAATCAGTTTGAATTGACCTTTCCGGCAAAATCCGAAAACGAGGGTTTTGCCCGTCAGTGCGTGGCGATGTTTCTCAGCCGTCTGGATCCGACGGTAGGGGAATTGGCCGATCTGCGCACGGCGGTGTCCGAGGCGGTAACCAACTGCGTGGTGCACGCTTACAAAGGTATGGAGGAGGGAAAGGTCTACATAAATGTGCGGATATTTGAAAACCGGCGGGTGGTCATCCGGATCAAGGACACCGGGTGCGGAATGGCGGATCCGGAAAAGTGCAAAACCCCTCTGTATTCCACCGATCAAAGCGGGGAACGGGGCGGTATGGGCTTTACGATCATGGAGAGCTTTACCGACAAAATGAAGGTGAAAACGGCGGTAGGGAAGGGCACTATGGTTCAATTGGAAAAGAAACTGTCATAAGGGGGCCGTCATGTCGGATGTTCAACGGAATCTTCTGCTTCTCGAAAATGTACAGAAGGGCGAAGAAGGCGCTTTGGAGGAGCTGATGCAGGAAAACATAGGTCTGGTCAAAAGCATCGCCCTGCGGTATAAGGGCAGAGGAACCGACTATGAGGATCTGGTGCAGATCGGTTGCATCGGGATGATCAAAGCGGCAAGGAGTTTTGATTTTACCTATAAAACGACCTTTTCCACCTACGCCGTTCCTTTGATTGCAGGGGAAATCCGCCGATACTTACGGGATGACGGGCCCATAAAGGTTTCCAGAACCCTCCGTAAGCTGGGGGCGGAAGCCATGCGGGAACAGGAACGGATCCGGAAGGAGGAAGGGCGGGAGCCGAGAATTTCCGAACTGGCCAAATGCTGTGCCGTGGGGGAAGAGGAACTGGTTCAGGCCTTGGAGGCGGTGTACCCGGTGCATTCGCTGTACGAGGCCGCCGGAAAAGGAGAGGACGGAAGGCTCTTGGATCTTCTGCCGGAGGAGGACGAACAGTTGGAGAAGATCACCGATCGGCTGGCTCTGCGGCAGGCCGTGAGCGAATTGGGAGAGCTGCAGAGACAGATCGTGTATTTGCGCTACGACAAAGAGCTTTCCCAGGAGCAGACCGGGCGGATTTTGGGCATTTCGCAGGTCAAGGTCTCCCGAGAAGAGAAAAAAATCATAGAGGAATTGCGAAAAAAGCTCTGAAAACAGACTCCGATCCCGGAATATCCCTCCGGGCGGACGGCGGATCGAGCAAAAACTCTGCGTGCAGCGGAAGAAAGAGAGGCCCGACTAAAATTCTCGGACCGGATCGGAATTCCGGAAAATTTCGTAGAGATTTTTCCGCTTTTTCGGTTTTGTCCGTTCGGCTGAAGCAGGTGCCGGGTGCGGTTTTGAACATGGCAGAAGCCGCTTTTAATTCACAAAATTTTAACATTTCATTTTCGGCCAAACACCTTGCAAGACCGTTTGTTTTGTGTTATAATCAACCACACTACGGAGAAGTACTCAAGAGGCCGAAGAGGCGCCCCTGCTAAGGGTGTAGGTCGTGAATAACGGCGCGAGAGTTCAAATCTCTCCTTCTCCGCCAAAATCCCGAATGCGCAGGCGTTCGGGATTTTTACTTTTTACCTCTTCACTCTTCACTTGTCCGTACATTCGGGATTTTGGGTAAGTAAGAAGTGAAAAAGTGTGTGGAAGAAAGTGAAAACTTGGATTTGCTGCGCAAAGCCAAGACTCTAATCCTTTATTATGCGATTATGCGGGTTCAAAGCCATCGGCCAAAACGCAGAAATATCTTTTGTATGGCCCTTGGACAAAAATTCTCGGGAGCATTGCAACCGGGGATTTTTGTCCCTTTTGCATTTTAACGAAGAATCTTTTTATAAAAAAGGTTGCAAAATCGGCACAGGTGTGCTATACTAAACTCTGTATTGAGAAATTTTGCAAGCCGAGGGTCGGTTTGCCTGAGAGAAAGGGTTGAAAAACAATGTCCGGACACAGCAAATGGAACAACATCAAGCATAAGAAAGAAAAAACCGACGCCCAAAGGGGCAAGGTCTTCACGAAGGTCGGCAAGGAGATTGCCATGGCCGTGAAGGCGGGAGGGCCGGATCCGGTTTCCAACAGCAAGCTCAAAGACCTGATTGCCAAAGCCAAAAGTCTGAATGTGCCCAATGATAACATTGACCGGATCATCAAAAAGGCATCCGGTTCCGACAGCGTTGCTTATGAAGAGATGTACTACGAAGGCTACGGTCCCTCGGGGGTGGCCGTTATTGTCCGTGCGGCCACCGACAGCCGCAACCGTACCGCAGGAAATGTCCGTCACTATTTCGATAAGTTCGGTGGGAACATGGGAAGCACCGGGTGCGTAAGTTACCTGTTTTCGGATTGCGGAACCATCATCATTGAAGATGAGGATGAAGAGCTGGAGGAGGACAAGGTTATGGAGGCAGCGTTGGAAGCGGGTGCTTCTGACTTTGCTGCCGAGGAAGGGGCTTATATTGTCAAAACCGAACCGGCGGATATGGATACCGTGCGGGATGCCCTGATTGCCGCAGGATATGAGATCGCTTCCTGTGAAGTGGAAAAGGTGCCTTCCACCTATGTAACTCTGACAAATGAGGAGGACATCCGTCACATGTCTCTGCTTCTGGAGCATTTGGAGGATGATGACGATGTGACCGATGTCTACCACAACTGGGAGAACTGCGACGAGTAAAGGGATAACGACCAGGACTCGCACTCCCCAATTTCGGGCGCAAAAGAACGGGGCACACCTCAACAACCAAAGGACGGAAAAGGGACTGTAAAAAACCGAGTTTTTACAGTCCTTTAAGAATACCGGTCGGATCCCGGCATCTTTGCTGCGATCTTGGCCGGGTTTTCCTTTGATTTTGTCGAAATTCAGGTGCACTTTGTGGCCGTTGTCGGCGGTGTAAAAAACTCTGAGCGAGTTTTTTCACCGCCCTTTTTGCTTTCCTGATTGTGACGGGGCAGCTTTCAGTGTTCAAAAAGATGCCGAAATCTTCGGCTGTCAAGAAGGGTTCGGTCAAGAAAGCCGTTGGCGGCACACAGGGGATACGATCAAGTATTCAGAAAATTTTTCGATTTCTATTGAAAAATCCGTAGAACCGTGATAGAATGACCCTGCACAAAAGAATAAACACAGTTCATCGGAAGGCTCCTTTGAGCTTTCGTTGTCGGGCGTACTGCAAGACGGTACCGTTCGGGGATAAGGAAATTGCAGTGGGAATCTGCAGCAACAGCCATTACCGTATCTCTTTTGCAAAAGCAAAGGTCAAGTCGGAATGCTTATCGTTCTGTGCCTCATAAAAGTCTCTTGGGCAAGCTGGGGAGATTGCAGGCGTATTTTCGGGATATGGGCAGTATATCCCTTTTTGCGTATGCAATCGGCACCCTGCGGAGGGTGCTTTTATTTTATCTTTTTTGTGAAAACAGGAAAAACAGAAAGGATTCAAACATTATGAAAAAAACAGTTCATTCCGCTCTTGGCATCCTTCTATCGCTCCTTTTTGTCGTTTGCCTTGTTTCCTGCGGGAACACGGTGAATGCGACGGGAGTCTGGGAGAAGGCTACCTATCTTAAAAATGCGGAGTTCGGCAAGGGCGCCACAACGGTACAGGTGGAGGTGTCGGCTGAGGAACAGTCGGTGACTTTCACCCTTCATACAGACAAAACCACTCTGGGCGACGCCCTTCTGGAACACAAGCTGATTGCCGGGGAGGAATCTGCGTACGGTCTTTATGTGAAGGTTGTAAACGGTATGACCGCCGATTACGATGTAGATCAGAGCTATTGGGCGTTTTATAAAGACGGCGAATATATGATGACGGGCGTAGACGGCACTGAAATATCCGACGGGGAGCATTACGAACTCGTCTACACCAAGCAATAAAAAGCCCAAAGAAAAGCATAGCCGGCGCTGGCATCGGGGATTCCAAGCGGGTTAACCGCCATGCCGGCACCGGGCTTCAGAAAAAACAATACTGCCCAAAAAAACAGCGTGCCGACCCTCCGGTCGGCAAAAAGAACCGGGAGGCTGCATTTTGTTACCATGCGGCGCCCGGTTTTCGTTTATTCAGTAATTTTCCGGCTTTCCGGAGTTCTTTTCTTCCTTGCGGCCAAGAGTGCCCTGGAGCTTTTCCAGTTCTTTCATAAAGGTTTCCGCATCCTTGAATTCCCGGTATACCGAAGCGAAGCGCACATAGGACACCTCGTCCAGCTTCTGCAGACGGTCCATCACCATGGTGCCGATTTCGGTAGTGGTCACCTGAGTGCGCAGGCTGTTTGCCAGATCGCTTTCAATATCGGAGATCAGTGCATTCAGTTGTTCTCTGGTCACCGGACGCTTGTAACAGGATTTCAAAAGCCCTGACAGAATTTTGTTCCGGTCAAAAAGCTCTTCACTGCCGTCCTTCTTCACCACGGCCACCGGCACGGCGTCAATAATCTCGTAGGTGGTGAACCGCTTTTTACAGGAAAGACATTCCCGGCGCCGACGGATACTGCCGGTATCTGTGGGTCGGGAGTCAATGACCTTGCTCTCCGGAAACCCGCAAACGGGACATTTCATCTGTGTTCCTCCTTGGGGAATAAACAAAAACAAAATTACCGCCTTGCCGTGTAAACCAAGAGAAGAACCCTTGCCATGCAAGGTGGTGCCCTCTCCGCTTCTTTGCGCTTCCAACATCCGGTATCCGTCGTGACCAAAGCAGGACGGGCCGGGAGGCCTGCATCCCGAAAGCGGAAGTTGATCCGGGCTCCGAAAAATACTTGTCGGTTCCATGCGTCGGAATATCACGCACAAGGCAGCAAATCGTTATACTCATTCGGGAAAATGTATTTTCCCGTTGGAACAAAAGGATTCCGAAGTTCTTCCGGCTCAGCCGTTTTCTTCGGGAAGTTCGTCCATATCGAACTCGGGGATCAGGGTTTCGTCAAAGTAGGCGGAAACCTTTTCAAATTCATCGTCATCATCCACGGAAACGCAGACATCCTCTCCGTTTTCGTCCTTCGTCAGCTTGAGGATCACATAAAAGCCTTCCTCATTGTCCTCCAGAGGGATCAGGGCGATGTACTGCTGGCCGTCCACTTCCCCCTTGCCAATCAGTTCAAATTCGCTTTCTTTTCCTTCTTCGTCGGTCAGAATATAGGTGCCGTTTTCATTGAACAGTTCGTTGTCCACAGTTTGTTCTCCTTAAAAATAAATCCGGCGGTGCCTTGCGCACGCACCTGTTCCGCTCTCATTGTACATGGTTTTTGCTCTTTTGTCAATGGACTATAAGAAAAAAAGAACTGACAAAAACCGATCGGAACAGCACAAAATGGAAAACAGCGCCCGTTATAAAAAATTCAGAAAATATGCATAGAAATCAGGGAAAAAACATGCTAAAATCGTATAAAAGCTCAAAAGAGATTTTTTCTTTTGAAGAGCGGTTTCAGGTAAGGAAAATGACCATATGATTACAGTCGGGATTGATGTTGGGGGAAGCGCCACCAAGATTGCGGCGTTCCGGGAGGACGGCAGGTTGATGTCGCCCCTTTTTGTCCGCGCCACAGACCCGGTCACTTCGGTATATGGGGCCTTGGGACGGTTCACCGCCGAGAACAATGTGCGTTTGGAGGATATTCACTCCATTATGGTTACAGGTGCCGGAGGGGCCTATGTGGGAGAAGAACTGTATGGCAGACCCTGTGTGCATGTAAGCGAATTTGAAAGCGTGGGCCGGGGGGGACTGTACCTTTCGGAGCTGAATAGAGCGATTGTGGTCAGTATGGGCACCGGCACGGCGCTGGTATATGCCCAAAGCGGAGAAAAAAGCGAGTATTTAGGGGGGACCGGTGTTGGCGGAGGAACCCTGGTAGGGCTTTCCAGGTTGCTTTTGGGCATGGAGGATCTGTCTCATGTGGCGGACATGGCGCTGTCAGGCGATTTGTCCCATGTGGATCTGATGGTGTCGGACATTACCCGCCGGGGCGACAAGCTGGGCTTGCGTCAGGATATGACTGCCGCCAACTTCGGAAAAGTCAGCGATATTGCGTCCAAGGCCGATTTGTCTTTAGGCTTGTTCAATATGGTCTTTGAGACCATCGGAATGCTGTCTCTTTTTGCGGCCCGGAGCAAGGGCGTCAGGGATGTGGTGCTGACCGGACGGCTGTCGGTCATAGAACCGGCGGCAAAAATCTTTGAAAATCTCAACAACATGTTTGATTTGAACTTGGTGGTGCCCTTCCATTCCCAGTTCGGCACGGTGATCGGCGCAGCGCTGACCGGAATGGAAAGAACCGAGAACAGGATATAGACCGTAACAATTGCCGATAGAAAGCAGAGTATGAAAGTATTTTTGGGAAAAAGCACCTGTGTATTGCTGACGGTATGTATGTTTGCCGTTTTTCTTTGCAGTTGTGCTGCCGAGGGGCCGGAGGTAATTCGGAGAACGACGGTGCACATTGCCGATTACACGATCGTGCGGGGGGACGAAGCGAATAATGAGGTTTTAAAGCAGGCGCTGAACATTCGCTCCAGCATCTGCCGGAAATACAATCGGAATGTGATCTCCTCCACCGACTGGGATGCAGACTCTGACGGTGCAAACGAGAATTATGAGATTCTGGTGGGCGTGACCAATCGGCCGGAAAGCCGGCGGGCCTATGAGGAGTTGCAGGGGAAACAGGGGTATATTCTGCGTTCCGATGGGAACAAGATCGTGATTGCCGCCACCTCCAAGAGCCAGCTTGAAAAGGCGGTGAATATTTTTGTTTTCAACTATCTGGACAATGCGCCGGAGGGGTATCTGCCGAAAGAGTTTGAAGAAGTGAGCGAAGCACCCGAGCGAATGCTTCTGCTCAACGAAAGCAACGAGATTTCCATGGTTCTGCCTGAGAATGCGTCAAAGCTTCTGATCCTGGCAACCCAGACCTTTTCGGACAGCTTTGCGGAGCAATACGGTATTTGCATAAAAAACGAGTTCAGCGGCAAGGATGGCGAGATCGTCCTGGGACAGCCGGAGGAGAAAAGCGCACTTCAAAATGCCCAAGACCTTTCTGAAGAGATGTATCTGGTGCAGGGAATGAAAGGGGCATTGCGCATTTGCGCCCATGATGACCTTCGGTTGATTGCCGGACTGAATGCGGTGTTTGAGATTCTGTCCAATACGGTGGATTATACCCTGAATGAGGAACCTTTGCTTTGGTACGATCGGTTTGAGACGCTTTCGGGAGTATGGGAATGGAGCTTTCCCTCTCCGGTAGGATGTCGGTATCTGGGAGAAGAGAGCATTTCTTCCTCTGCGGAGGTGAGCCATTATGAGAATATGTCTCCGGAAAATTTTCAGAACTGGTCCGGTATGCTTTCCTCGGATGGATATAGCACGGTTTCCTACGATTTAGACGGGGGCGTGTCTTTAAGCCATGCGCAAAAAGGAGCTTTGTATGTTTTCTACGACAGAACCAAGTGCACCCTGCGGATCATGGAAGCGTAGGTATACGGGCGAAGGCCCGGCATGAAAAGAATCAACAGGGCTGTAAAAAACCTCGCTTTTTTACAGCCCTGTTGATTTTTCTTTCGGCAGAAGCGGGCGTTGTCCGAAAAAGCTGAATTTTGTGCAGAAAAATAAAACTGCACCGGGAAAAAGCACTTGAAATCCGGGAAAGATTATGGTAAAATCAATGATAAATAGTACAATCCGGCACAAAAAGTTCAGAAACGAAGGAGGCGATCCGTATCAAGAGCAGATCCTTTCAGAATGTTAGAGCATCCATTAAAGAAAAGGTGAGTGAGGCTATTCAGTCGGTCCTTCCCATTTTCGTCATTGTGGCGTTGCTCTGTCTGACGCTTTGTCCGGTGACACCGGATCTGATGCTGTCTTTCCTTGTGGGCACACTGTTGGTGGTGGTCGGCATGGGCTTGTTTTCCCTGGGCGCTGAGCAAGCCATGACACCGATCGGCGTGAAAATCGGCACAGCGCTGACCAAAAGCAAAAATCTGCCCTTTATTCTGATCGCCAGCTTTCTCTTGGGCTTTGCGGTCACGGTAGCGGAGCCGGATCTGCAGGTTCTTGCTGAAACCGTGCCGCACATCCACAATACCGTGCTGCTGTTTACGGTCGGGACCGGAGTGGGATTCTTTCTCGTGGTCGGTATGCTCCGGATTCTGACCGGAAAAAAGCTGAGAATTTTTCTGCTTGTTTTTTACGGCATTGTTTTTCTGCTGGCGGCCTTTACCGACCAAAATTTTCTGGGCATTGCTTTTGACGCAGGCGGCGTGACCACCGGCCCTATGACCGTGCCCTTCATTCTGGCGATGGGCTTGGGTGTTTCCAAAATCCGAAGCGACAAGAGCGCTGAAGCCGACAGCTTCGGTTTGGTGGCCCTGTGTTCCATCGGCCCGATTCTGTCGGTGCTGATTTTAGGCTTCTTTTACAAAGCCGGTCAAGGGGTTCAAGGCGGTGTCTCCGATCTGGCGAATTTCGGCAATACCGTGGAACTGGGCAGAGGATATTTGTCCGCCCTTCCGGATTACATCAAGGAAACGGCCATCGCTCTGTTGCCGGTGGTGGTGATCTTCTTTTTGTTCCAGTTTTTCTCCCTGAAGATTCCCAAAAGAAATCTGGCCAAAATCTGCATCGGATTGCTCTACACCTATGTGGGGCTGGTGTTGTTCCTGACCGGGGTGAATGTGGGCTTTTCGGCGCTGGGAACGGTGTTGGGCAGTACGATTGCGCAAGAGCGAAAATACCTGCTGATTCCCCTTGCCATGCTTCTCGGTTGGTTTATCATCTCCGCAGAGCCGGCTGTGGCGGTGCTTGAAAAACAGGTGGAGGATGTGAGTGCCGGCGCTATCAGCGGCAAGGTGATCAAAAAGAGCCTTTCCATTGCGATCGCCGTGGCCATGGGCATTTCCATGCTCCGGGTGGTCACCGGTATTTCGCTTTTGTGGTTTCTGATACCCGGATATGCGGCGGCATTGCTTCTATCTTTCTTTGTTCCGGATATTTATACAGCCATTGCATTTGACTCCGGAGGGGTGGCTTCCGGTCCGATGACCGCAACTTTCATGCTCCAGTTGGTGATTGGGGCCAGCAATGCCTTAGGCGGCAATTCTCTGACAGACGCTTTCGGACTGGTTGCGATGGTTGCCATGTTCCCGTTGCTTTCCGTGCAGACGGTTGGCTTTGTCTATGAGTTCAAAAAGAAAAAGGCCGAAAACAAGGAACCAAGCCAAGGAGATGGGAGTCTGGATATTGTGGAGCTTTGGGAGGATGCGGCATGAATTTTATTCTATCGATTATCAAGCCGGAGGATTTATCTTTGCTCCTCGAAATTTATGACCGGCTGGGACTGCCTTTGACGGTCAGCTTCTTAGGCAAGGGTACGGCGGTGCAGAGTATGTTGGATCTTTTGGGGATTGAATCCAACGAACGCAGAGTGGTGCTGACCGTTGCGAACAGGAAGAAGACCGGAGAACTGATGAAAGAACAGAAAAAATCGCTTTATATGGGCATTCCGGGGCATGGAATTTCCTGCTCTGTGCCGATCAAAAGCGTGGGAGGAGGAAACACGGTGGCTTATCTGAATCAAGAGGAGAAAAACGCAAAGTATACGCCGGAGCTGAATTTCAAGTATGAACTGATTGTCGCCATTACCAACGAAGGGCACAACGATCAGGTGATGAATGCCGCAAGAGAGGCAGGGGCGGGCGGAGGCACGGTGCTTCACGGAAAGGGAACCGGTGCCAAAACGGCCGAAAAATTTCTGAATGTGACTATTGCCGGAGAGAAAGAAGTCATTCTGATCGTTGCCCGGTCCGACCGGAAAAGCGAAATTATGCAAAGGGTTCTTGAAAAAGCAGGCCCCGGCACCCCGGCAGGCACCATCCTTTTTTCCCTGCCTACCAGCGAAGTGGCAGGGTTCGGAATGTTCGATGAGGATTGAAATCCGGCTGAAAGCCCGGAAAAAGCCCGGTTGCGCAGACTTTCTGTCTGTTGCAGCCGGGCTTTTTGCAGCGAGTTCTGCGGCATTACCGCCGTTGCGGATATGCGGGGCATTTTGAGGTGCCCTACGGTGTTCATGAGCATATTTGAGTCAAGAAATCGGCTATCTCCGTAATGGCAGAGACTCTGCATCCTAAAAGACCGTGTTCTGCGGGATAAATTTTCAGTCGCTGAACAGCCTGAGTGTGATGTGCCTCAAGCTTGCTCCACAGCGGCTGTACCATTTCGGAAATAGGGGCGCAGGAATCGTATTCACCGGCAAGGCACAGAATATTTTGATCCTTAATTTTTTCAAAAGCCTTTTCAAAATTCATCTGATCCCGGTGCTGTTCCACATCCTGATAAATATATTCCGCTCCGTCGCTTTGCAGAATTTTTCCTTTCTCCAAGAGAGCTGTCAGATACTTTCGCTTTTCTTCGCATAAATAGCGTGTCGGATCAAATGGCGTAATCAGAATCAGTCCGCGAATATCGGAAATGCTTTTTCCGGCGTTCAGTGCTGTGTTTGCCCCCATGCTGTGACCGGGCAATACGATATTCCGGGCATCCACATTATATCGGCGGCAAAACGCATCGCTCTTTGCATAATCAACCAAATTACGGGCGTCCTCAATGCAATGGGTGATCAGATACTTTCCTTCGCTGCCCCAAGCGCCCCGATGATGCGGCACCATGACAACACAGCCGATACGGCAAAGAGCGTGCGCAATATCATCGTTGCGTGCCGAGCCCGGAAAGCCGTGCAGCATGATCACACACGGGCGCAGGGCGGAATACTCTCCGTCGGGCCACATAATTTCCCCGTAAACATGTTGGTCGTTGCTGACAAAGTCCAATGTATCGTAGTCCGAGAGGGCCGACGGATCATGGTGTTCCTTATCCTTGAACAAATATTGCGGATTTAATTTACTCATCTGAATTCTCCCGATGATTTCTGTGATTTTTCAAAAACGGATACACTTTTCCGTCTGTCCTGCAGCCCTGAAAGGTATCGAGGCAAACAGAATCAATACTGTTGAAAATTCTTTTTTGATAGGGCTCCTCTCAATATTCAAAGTATATTCGGCAGTGAGGAGTTCTTTTGAAAAATGAGGCGAAAAAACGCCGTTGCCGGATGTGGATGGAATTTTTTAAGGTGCTCGACATTCGGATGATTCTTTTTAACGGCGGATCCGTGTTTTAATTTCCGGTCACCTGCGCCTCCTGTTGTTGCACATAGTGCCGTTTTCGGTGAAACGGCAGGCACATGAAAGAGTTCCAATAAGTTCCAAGCCGTTGTAGCGTTATCATTCCGGAATATCGTCGTCATGGATTTCTTGCTCATTTTCAAATCCCTTGTATGGGGATAAAGAATCGTCATTTATTTAAGTGGGCAGGGTAAGCTATTCCTCTGCCGAAGAACTCTGCAGATTATCGGCGTTGCCGGAATCACCCTCCGGAAATTTCCTTTGAAGTTTCAGAAACAGTGGAATCAGCGGCAGCCGCTTCCGTTACAATAATCCTGCCCCTGATCATCCCCATCCAGCAGGTATAGGTAAATGTTCCTGCTTCGGTGGGCGTAAATTCAAGGATGTTTTCGCCCTCTTGGAATGCATACTCAATACCGTATTCCGGTAGGACCATTTTGTAATTACAGCCGTTGATGCTTCCTTTCGGAGCGTTAATCGTCCATTTTACCGGAATATCCTCCTGCACTGTGATCGTAGGATATTGACCGGAAAGAAGAGTGCTGTTTATACTCTGTACGCCGTCAACAACCTGTGCATTTGGATCGTCCGACAGTGTCTGTTGATCAGACTGCCGCCACAGGATACCAACTGTAAGAACAAGGACAACTGTTGTAATGACGCTCAGTATCCGATAGGATTTTTTTGTAAACGGAATGATGGAAACAATTCCGATCACCGAAAGCCCGATAATCAGGAATAAAAGCACTTCCGAAGAAATAAGACCCGAAAGGCTGCCTCCCTGGGCCAGCATGGCAAAGCCTAAAACTGTTACCAGAACTGCGCCGACATTCATAACCGCATGTGTAAACCGCTGGCCGAGTACAGTTACAACCGAACCAAGCCCGAGCATGAGAGGTACGGTGCCCAAGTTAAACAAAAGCATGGAAAGGGTCCCCGTGAAAGGATTGGAGGAAGCAAGCGCTAAAATCTGCATGGATTGTAGCGGTCCGCAAGGCATCAATCCATTGAGCAGACCTACTGCAAACGGACGCACGGTGGCGGCCTTCTTCTGCCCGATTCTTTTGGCTATGAATTTCGGCATCTGTATATTCAGCCGACGAAGCCATGGGAATATTCCTAACATATTGATTCCCATGACGATCATCAATGTACCGGCAATCAGCTTCAGAATTCCTTGCAGAAGTATCGGAACTTCAATACCGGAGCTCCCGCCGATGAGCCATCCGATAAGTCCAAGCAGAAAACCTACAAGCGTGTAAGAAACCACTCTGCCGAGATTATAGAGTATGGACGGGAGAAAAGCAGTTCCCTTTTTCTCGCTTTCTCCCAATTTTTTTTTCGGCAAACATTGTGAAAGATGAATACCGCCGCACATAGCAACACAGTGGATCGAAGTCAACAGCCCAATGACAAACAGCATGCCGTATCCCATACTGCTATCTGCCAGCCGGCTCGGAACGAGCAGATTCAAAATCCCGAATTGCTGCAACAGGATGTATAAAGCAATGATGGCTGTAAGTAGACAGATGGCTTTGATCCCGTTTTTTCTTCCTGCTTTTCTTTCCGATAAAACTTTATATCCGAGCTTTTCAATTTCTTTTTCTATGCGCATAAAGGAAATTTTCTTTTCATCAAAACGGATTTGAGCAGCTCCGCTTCTGAAATTCACATGAACTTCTTCTACGCCGGATAGATTTTTTATTCTGTCTTCTATTCTGTTTTGACAGTTTATACAGGTCATTCCGTTGATATAAAAAGACTTGACCACCTATTCCGCACCATTGATGGCCGTTTCTACTTTTCATTGCTTGATGGCTGGGGTTCTGAAGGAGGAACCCTTTATGGTCTGTCACATGGCTTTTGCTTCGATTTTAAACATCCGACGAACGAAGAAACTATACTATTTGAATGTGAAGCCCAGCTTGGTACATATCACTCCTGGGCAGGCGCAATGGCTTATCATGAAAGAAAGCGTATTCTGAAAACGATTGCGTCTGTTATGAAAAAGGAGGTAACGGTATGATCTTTCTGACCATTGTTTTCGTTCTGTGGACCGCGTGGAAGCTTGGCAAGGAAGAGGGTAAATGGGGGTTGCTAATCGGGATTGGAATGGTTGTCCTGGTTGGTCTGTTTGCTGCCGCCGTTAAATAAAGAAATCACCTCGTAGCTATTGGTTACGGGGTGATTTCCTTTGCTTACCGGATGGTTTGCGATGATTCTGTTTTACCACATCTTTATAGAGATTTCCTATCTTTTTGGTTCAGATCATTTTGTCACATAAAAATAATTCACATTTTTTTCGTGAGGGGTATTGACAGAACAACCGAAAGGTGCCATAATGTCCACAAAACCTATAGGTTTAATATAAAAGAGATAGGGGCGTATTTATGAAACAGGTTCAAGCATGGTTTCGATGTTGACGCATTTTGCTTTTTTATCACCCGAAACGCAAACAAACTCGAAGTACATAAATAAAAATTCAAATATTAAAATAAGGAGTAATCACCCATGAAAACTTATGACAGAATCACAGATTTGATCGGAAAGACACCGCTTTTGAAGCTGACAAATTACGGCAAGCTGAAAGAACTCGGAGCGACTATTTACGGTAAGTTGGAATATTTCAATCCCGCAGGAAGCGTAAAAGACAGAATTGCCAAGGCGATGATCGATGACGCAGAGGCAAAGGGCGTATTGAAGCCGGATTCCGTGATTATTGAGCCGACCAGCGGCAACACCGGTATCGGACTTGCGGCAGTGGCCGCTTCCCGCGGATATAAAATCATACTGACCATGCCTGAAACCATGAGTATTGAACGGCGCAATCTGTTAAAGGCTTACGGTGCCGAGCTTGTTCTTACCGAAGGGGCAAAAGGAATGAAGGGTGCAATTGCAAAGGCGCAGGAGCTTGCTGCCGAAACGCCGAACAGCTTTATTCCCAGTCAGTTCACCAATGCGGCCAATCCTACGGCGCACCGTAATACGACAGGTCCCGAAATCTGGCAAGACACCGACGGCAAGGTCGATATTTTTGTTGCGGGAGTCGGTACAGGCGGTACCGTTTCGGGTGTGGGTGAATACTTAAAGAGTCAAAACCCCAATGTGAAGGTGGTTGCAGTAGAACCCGCCGGCTCCCCGGTGCTTTCAAAAGGCACGCCCGGCCCGCATAAGATCCAGGGTATCGGAGCAGGCTTCGTACCGGATACATTGAATACGAAGGTATATGATGAAATCATTACCGTGGAAAACGAAGATGCGTTTGAAACAGGAAGAACCCTTGCAAGAAAAGAAGGCCTGTTGGTCGGTATTTCCTCGGGTGCGGCTGTATGGGCTGCAACGGAGCTTGCAAAGCGTCCGGAAAATAAGGGCAAGATCATAGTAGCACTTCTTCCGGATACCGGAGAGAGATACCTGTCTACTCCTATGTTTTCTTAGTAAAACGCAGAGCATAGGCCATAAACGGAGAATTTGTGCTGAAATTCCGAATACCGAACCGACAGGGGTTAAAGAAGGAGGTGTAAAGGACTCTGACCGAGCTTTCTACACCTCCGACGATGTTGGTCTTGGCGGATGGGAGCCGTCATTATGTGGCATAATCCACCTGAATTTCTGAGAAATCGAGGGCAAAACACCGGGATCGCATGAAAAATACCGGTACCCCGACCGGCATTTTGGAGGGGCTGTAAAAAACTCATTTTTTACAGCCCCTTTTATCTGTGGTGTATAGTAAATCAAAATATAGTTTTTGACTATCTCTTTATAAGTTCTCATAAGCCGGTATAGCCTGTATTTACAGGCTTTCCGGCATTTTTCAAATCGGAAGAAGCTCTTATATATTCTCATTTCCCCTCATGTTTTCGCGTCCAAAAGTAGTAAATCAAGTAGTAAAACCTCTATCTACTACTAAGCAATCAGCCGTTCCATTTCTGCCATTGCACTATCAGAGGTAGCATGGGCGTAATAGTTCAGCGTCATGTTGATGTTGGAATGTCCCATGATATACTGCAATGCTTTCGGGTTCATTCCGGCGTTTGCTAAATTGGTACAGAACGTATGGCGTAGGGTATGGGGCGTTGTCACTTTCGGTAAGGCTTCCTCATGGCTTTTGTTGTACTTCTTCACAAGCCCCCGGAACATGGTTTCAAAGTTGACTGCTACTTTCGGTAGCCCGTTCCGGTTAAGGAATAAAAATCTGCTGTAACCGCCGACAATAAAATTGTCTGCCCGTCCCCTGTCATTCAGCACACGCTTGAACGCTTCATAGACTTTGGTACTCATTGGAATTTGTCTGATACCGCTTTTTGTCTTTGGCGTTTCAACATGATACCCAACTCCCGATACTTTCAAAAGCTGGTGGTCTACGTTGATTAGCTTATGCTCAAAGTCAATATCGCTTTCAGTCAGTCCGCAGAGTTCAGAAATGCGAAGCCCTGTTCCTAACAGTATGATAATCTCGTCGTAATACTTCTGATAGACTTTATCACTCTGCACAAAGGACAGGAAAGACGCTTCCTGTGTTGGGGATAGAGGTACCTTTGGTTCGGTGTTATCTTCTAAAACGGTGTTCAACTGGAAGTCAAAGGGATTTTTCCTAATGCAATCGTCCTGTATGGCTGTGTAAAAGGCAGCTTTCAGAGAACGCTTGTGATTGTTGATTGTCTTGAATGAATAGCCCTTATCTTTCATGCGTAAAGCCCATTCTTTCGCGTCGGACAGCTTCACGCTCTCAATGCTGCAAGCTCCAAGACTATCTTCTTCCAAAATCCTCATAAGCTGCTTGCGCCCCTGTTTTGTGCCATGCCGTACATTTGCCCGGTGCCTTATCTGCTTTGCGTAGAGTTGGCAGACAGTCATTTTCTTTCCCAACGTGTCAATCCCGTCGTCAAGGTCTTTCTGTATCTCTTTTTCCTTTTCCCGAAGCGAAATATCTTCACGTTTTCCCGCCGGGGTCTTGTCGGTAGGTACTAACTTCCAAGCGTAAACAAATTGCGGGTTCCCAAAGGTATCTATATATTTGTAAGCATATCTTCCGTCTTTTCTCTGGCTCTCTCCTGTGCGTAAAATGCGGTTCCTGTTATCTCGTCTTTTCTCCGACATTGTTCGTCATGCTCCTTTCCATGACGGAAAGAGCCTTGATATGCTTGTATCTATTATACCACATTCAAGGCTCGATTTCACTATATAACTTCCAAAGTGTCAATGAATTTTTCAAACTGTTTTCGCTTGATTTGAATACGGTTGCCGTTCATAATCACCCACCCGGCAGCCGGGTTTTCTTCCGCTAATTTACGCAGCTTGTTTTCCCCGATACGGAAATATTTTGACGCTTCCTCAATGGTGAGCGTGTACTTCTCCCAGATAGGCACATCAGTAATATTCATTAAAATGTCCCCCTTTCAATAGAGTACAATAGTTTCAAAAGTAGAAAGAGAGCTTTAATCGGACGGTTATTAGCATAACCTCATGGGAATTGCACCCCCGCATGGTTCTCATGCAGCCCTACCCATTGCCTGCGACGCTCTTAACGCTCGGACT
>ERZ779889.826-NODE-826-length-36072-cov-7.285060_pt1 | contig 36072 bp, 42 predicted proteins | sample MGYA00511030_ERZ779889 | MGnify/ENA primary metagenome ERZ779889 (study PRJEB29588, sample SAMEA2160616) | human gut metagenome | biome: human gut; feature: human-associated habitat; material: faeces | place: Denmark | collected 2008/2010 ... | reverse complement strand
CAAAATTACAATCAAACCATAGGGCATGCAATGTGTATTTCTTAGAATGCTTACTCTAAAAATGCACCTAAAATAAAAAGTTGGGCATACCTTTTTAAATGGATTTAACGTGTGTGGATGGTGTGAGATTGCTTTTAAAGTGGCGTTTTGGATGTGTTTTACCGTTATTTAGGGGGGGATAGTACTTTGTTTTTCGCTATGTTTGTCGGTGTAATTCCTGTGTAAACCATTGATATATAGTGTGTAATTTGCAAAATAGCTGTATATTAGCGTCGAAAAAGCGTGTGTGTGGCGCAAATGTGGCAGAATAGGACAATGGGTAGTCCGCTCCGCCGTGCGAATCCGGCGGAATTGTTAGCGGTTCGAGTCCGCTTTCTGCTCCAATCCTTGTTTTGTTTTAAAGCATCTGCCCTGCCAGCCGCGACAGGTGCTTTAGTGGTTTTCATTAGGTATTAGTCAGGAAACGCTCCCGGTGAAAGTCCGGGAGCTTAATTTTTAGTATGATATGGGATAAAGCACTAATCAGGCTACTGCTTTTGATAATAAAGGAACACTGCAAGACTGTTTCTTTAGGAATACGCGGAATGTCCGTCTATATACCATGGATAACCGATGCCTTGAAAGAGATTTCTATCAAGTCATTGCTGTTGCTCTTGCTTATTGCCGGTCCTGTCGCCGAATTGATCGTTTGTGGAATCATCTTCTTTTATTTCATTGCCTTCTTGCTTTGATAACAAGGCAATAGGAGTGAATGAAAGCGAGGTGTTATATTTTGGGTATAATTCGCTGACTGTCTTAGGTGCTTCTAAGGATTGATGTATTTCTCCTCCCGCTCTTATTATTCTTACAAGTTCTTCTATAGATACACAAATTCGCCCATTTCTTTCATTAAAATTTGCTGGATCTTCATCTTTAGTTTTGCCGAATTGTTCTTGATTGATCTTTTCTGATTCTTCCTGAGCTTTAGCTTTAATAAACGTTCTTTCATCGAGTTGATATTCTTTCAATTGGTTGTCAAGCCTGAGGGATTTTAATTCCTCTATTGCCTTTAGAGCATTAATGACCTTTATGGCAATTCGATAAGCTGCACCGACTAAAAGCCCAACGAGTGCAACAGCTTCTATGGTCCCAACATCTATTATGAGCCAATAGGAGCCGTGATCTAATTGTTTTACCTTGATGTTCCCTCCTGCTTCCGAAACTACTTGTGACAATGCTTTTTTGATACAATTGGCTGATGCTGCAAAATCAGAGAGTGTATTTATTTGCGGTAATTTTATATTGATGATTGTTTCCGTCTCTTCTGTTGGTACATATCGGTTAATCCACTGATACATAGCTGTTATTACAGCTTGTATCTTGCTGAATTCATCTTTATAGACTTTATATTGATTGCCGTCTAAAACACACCGTTCCATCATAAACGATAGAATCTGGTCCGTTATATCAAATTTGGTTTCAGAAAATTCCAATATCCCGGCATCCCGTAGTGCTTGTAGTGCTGTTTTTATCTGTTGCACATTTTCAAGATAATAGTAGCTTCCATTATTGCTGAAGTTAGGCTTGAAATTCTCGTAAGCTATGTTTATATAACGTTTTATATCTATTAATCTCATAGTTCTTAATATGTTAATGTTTGTCCGGCAATAAATTCAATATCCTGACTCATTTCCTTATCATCACCGGCCCGGAGCTGTATTCCTTCGTGATGCAGCCTATCACCATGAAGATTCTCCGGATGGTGTCCTTGTAGATACGGAACGGCTCATGGATGAGGTGCCCGTCGGGGTAGGTGTCGGTGTTGCTGGAATATGCCATCAGGTAATCTTCCGCTCCGGGCTGGAGGCGTTTGGTGACGCGCATCTCGTCCGTTTCTATGCAATAGTTCCGCCCCCAGATAATCTGCCGCCGGTCGTGCAGCTCCTTCAGAGCAAGGATGCAGCCGTTGGGGTATTCCTCCATGCTGTCGCCGTAGTGGCGGATGGCGGCGGTGGCGTCGGTGAACCAATCGCCCGCATCTATCATGTCGCCGCTGGGCATGCGCCCGTCCATCGCGGCGGAAAGGGTGTTCCGCCCCCCGACAGTAATCACGTCGTCATAGAACGGGATGAGTTTCCTTTCCCTCCCCGCTTCATCAACCGATGCATCACGCTTCTCCGGCTCACGAAGCATACTGCCTTCGCCGGTGAGAAGCCAAAGTGGATTAATATCTCGACAATAGTCTATTATTTTATTCAATGCGCCTTCACCCATATCAGCATTTCGTTTCTTCTGAACGCTAATATAACCATTGGATAAACCTATTTCTTTTTCTAATGCAGTAGGTTTCAGCTTTTTATAATCCAAATATTCGTATAATCTTTCAATCGCTTTCATTTTTAACAGAAAATTGTCGATAAATTATTTGTTTAAATAGACAATAGTCTATATATTTGCAGCATCATTTAAAACTAAAAGATACGGACAAAGATAATTAATAACTTTTAAAAACAAAATAATATGGAAAAACAAAATCAAGCAAAAGAGAGAAAGGCAACATTCAGTCCTGATTATCGTAAAATAGCCTTTATGGCTAAAAACATTCAGGTAGTAGCGAAAAAACTTCAAGCGGAAGCGGAAAAAGCGGAGCCTGATTTCGGGAAAATATTATCCATAAGCAATCTCCAGCTTGCAAAGCTGATAGTTGAAATTAACAGATCGGCTTTACTCATTCCTATGGAATATATAGACTAATTATCCAGATTAAAACAACAAAACAATAGTGATATGGCAGAAATACTGATGCAATACGGCGGTCGCCGTAAGCTTGCCGAGAAGTTCGGCGTGAGTGTGATAACCGTAAAAGAAGCCTTGAAGTTCCGCACACGGAGCAACACGGCGAACATGATCCGCAAGGCTGCCCTCGAAATGGGCGGCGTGCTGCAAGGAGCGAAAACGATGAAGGAAGGGCTTGGTGCTAACAATTAAAAATAGGAAAAAGCATGATGACAAAAACAACAAGCCCGATTTTTTCGGGCGGAAAAGTGGCAGGTACAAAAGTAGAATACCGTCTGTTCGGTATCCTACTTTATAAAAAGGTTCTCTATACTCCTATGTGGTATGGAATAGAGCATTACGATTATCAGATCTTTATCTGATCGATAATCTTCATTGCCTCACGTTTAAGTTCGTCCGCATAAGTCTGGGCAGAGCATACACGCATACCACCTTTCAGTTCGCGTTCCAGCTTTTCCAGTCTTTTTAGGATAACCACTTGTTGGGCAATGAGCAGTTTTAAATCTAAATTTTCCATAAAGTTAGTTTTTAAGTTAGCCGCTACAAATGTAGCAAAACCGTTCCGGTCCGCGACGGATAGGGACGGAAAAATGAAGAGTTAATAATTAAGAATGAAGAAAATGAAAACACTATACATACTCCTCGGGCTTCTGGCGGCAGCGGTGGCGAACTGCTTCACCCCCGCCGGAGCGGACCTGATAATTACCGCCGTGCTTTGCGCCCTCGCCGTGCCCGTAGCCATACGGATGGACAGGGAGGCGCGGAAGTGACGATACAGGGAGCGTCTGCAGGACAGCCTTGCGCCGGGTCCGATTCCCGGGGACGCACGAATCAAAAAGAAACAACGATATTATGGAAATGTACGGAAACACGTTATGCGTCAGCTTTGCGGAACTCGTAGGCGGAGGATTAATAAGTAAGCCTGCTTACGACAAATATACCCGCAACGGCAAGCTGACTGTCATCAGGCGCGGCGGCAACGGCCGCGAAGCGCTGGTGGCATACCGGTCGATGCCCGACGGGCTCCGTGCAGCCTACGACGAACGCTACAAGGAAGCGAGGAAGGAAATGGAACGCAGGGAACACGAACGATACATCAGCACGCGGATACGCTTCGACGCCGAAGCGGTGAGGTTCTTCAAGGAATACCGCCCCGAAATCAGCACCGAAAGACAGCTGGAATACATCCTGAACGCCCAGGTGATGAACGAGATGGCGCGGGTGGAGAAGCAACGCGAAGCCGAGCACCGGAAAGGCGGGTTCGCCCGGCGTGCGGAGACGTGGAACAGCGTGCTGCTGACCTGCGAGAAGCTGAGGGAGGCCACCGGGCACACGCTTCCGAAGAACGCGGCGAGGCTGCGCGAGAAATTCAACGCCTACAAGCGGGAGGGATACGCGGTGCTGGTGAACGCCAACACCGGCAACAGTTCGGCACGGCGCATCGGCAGGCAGGAGGGCGCGCTTCTGCTGAAGCTGAAGCGGAGCAAGTTCCCGCAATACACCGACGCGCAGATCTTCGAGGAGTACAACCGCCAGGCAAGGCTCCGCGGCCTGAAGGCCATCAAAAGCCTCACCACGGTACACAACTACCTGTATGCGCCCGAAATCATGGTGTGGTGGTACGCTGCGGTACACGGCGAGCGGGAGTTCAAGAACCGCTATATGCCGACTTTCGACACCGTGCTGCCCTCGATGCCCGACTCGCTGTGGTACTCGGACGGCACGAAGCTCAACCTGTATTACAAGGCGTATGACGAACGGCAGAAACGCTGGACGGCGCGCACCACCGACGTGTACGAGGTGATGGACGCCTGCTCGGAGATGTTCCTGGGCTATTACATCGGCGACGGGGAGAACTTCTACACGCAGTACCAGGCCTACCGCATGGCACTCACGCAGTGGAAGGTGAAGCCCTACGAGATAGTGACCGACAACCAGGGCGGGCACAAGCGGCTGGAGTCGCAGGGATTCTTCCGCAAGATATGCCATCTGCACAAGACCACGATGCCCCACAACGGGCAGTCGAAGACCATCGAGTCCGTCTTCGGGCGTTTCCAGCAGCAGGTGCTGCACAAGCTTTACAACTTCACGGGGCAGAACGTCACCGCCCGCAAGCTTTCCAGCCGGGCGAACATCGACCTCATCACGGCGAACATCGACGCGCTCCCCACGCTGGACGAACTGAAGCGGCAATACGCCCGCTGCCGTGAGGAATGGAACGACAGCGTGCACCCCACCAGCCCCACGGGAATGACCCGGAGGGAAATGTACACCTCGATAGAGAACCCGAAAGCGCAACGGCTTGACGGATACGAGGCACGGGAAATCTTCATGCTCTTCTCGCAGAAGCCGGTGGAATACACCCGGGAAGGGTTCTGCTTCGAGCTCGGGAAACGGGAATACCGCTATATGGTCTACACGGACGGCGGCGACGTGGACATGGGCTTCCACCTGCAGAACATAGGCCGCAGGTTCCTCTACCGCTACGACCCCGAGGACATGACCCGCATCGAGCTGTGGGCTGTGACGGACACCGGTGCCAAATACGCCGCCACCGCCACGCCGAAAGTATCCGTCCACCGCGCCACGCAGGAACGCACCGATGAGGAAAACGCGCACCTGTTCCGCCAGCTTGACCTTAACCGTCGTACGCGTGCCGCCATGCACATCGCACAGGAGGACCTGTTCATCGAGGAGGCGATGGGCGAGGCGTACGCAAGGCTCCGCTTGCCGCGTCCGGTGGCAGTGAGCGAAAAACAACTGGACGCCTACCGCGAGGAGATGAAGCAAGGCACGCTCCGCCCGCCGGTTCCGGTGCCCGGCACGGAGCTTCCTCCCGAACCCGTGCTGGCTTCCGACCCGCTGGCGTTCGGTTCTCCGGGCGATTATGAAAAGCAGGTGTCAGGCCTCACCTTTGACGAACTGGACTGCGCGGGAAAACTTTGACAATTAATGACTGATTAAATACCGATAAAACAATGAAAGGACTAAGTACAGAACAGAAAGAACAGGTACGCTCGGCGCTGGCGGCGTACTGCGACAACTACCCGACCCGCAACCGTGCGGCGGAAAGCCTGCAAAACGTAAGCTCCGCCACGGTGAGCCAGCTGCTCAACGGCAAGTACGAGCTGATAAGCGACGACATGTTCACGCGCATCGCCGTCCAGATCGGCTTCAGTTTCGAACACTGGCAGCTGCACGAAGGCCGTGCGTTCCGTGAGATCACCTACGCCTTCTCCGACGCGCAGTCGTACAAGAACGTGACGTGGGTGGTGGGCGATGCCGGATGCGGGAAGACCACAGCCGCCATCGAGTACCGGCGCACGCACCGCAACGTGTTCTACATCCTCTGCTCGGAAGACATGCGCCGTTCGGACTTCGTGCGCGAGATTGCCAAGCAGGTGGGCGCGCCCACCGACACCGCCAACCTGCGCGACATGCTGGAAAACGCCATCTCGATGATAGCCTTCCTGAACGGACCCCTGCTGATATTCGACGAGGGCGACAAGCTGACCGACTCGGTATTCACCTATTTCATCTCGATTTACAACCGTCTGGAGGGCCATGCGGGCATCGTGTTCCTCAGCACCGACTTCATCAAGCGCCGCCTGGACTCGGGCCTGCGCTACAACAAGAAGGGCTACAAGGAAATACACAGCCGCATCGGGCGCAGGTTTTTCGAGGTGTCCCCTACAGGGGCGGACGACGTGTTTGCCATCTGCCGGGCGAACGGGCTGGAAGACCGTGCGGAGATAGACCAGGTGATAGCGGACGCCAGACGGAGCGAGAACGACTTGCGGAGGGTCAAGCGGTGCATCCATGCCCGCAGGCGGATGATCGAGGCGCGCAGGCGGAAGGAGGCGGACAATGGCTAAGCTCACTTTTGACCGCAACGCCAAGGGGGTACGCGAGGTGCTGGGCATGAAGTATGAGACGATGGACTTCGACGGTCCCTGGCTTGACGCCTTCGGCAGGCCCGAACGCCGAGGCGTGTGGATCATCTGGGGGAACAGCGGCACCGGGAAGACCACTTTCGCCCTGCAGCTCTGCAAGTACCTCTGCCGGTTCGGCAAGGTGGCATACGACTCGCTGGAAGAAGGCGCGTGCCTGACGATGCAGAACGCGTTCAGGCGCGAGGGGATGATGGAGGTGAACAAGCGGTTCCTGCTTATCGACAACGAAAACATGGAGGAGCTTTCCGTCCGCCTCAAGCGCCAGAAAAGCCCCGACATCATGGTGATAGACTCCTTCCAGTACACCGGGATGAACTACCGGCAATACATCGAATTCAAGGAACGCCACCGGCGCAAGCTGCTTATCTTCATCAGCCATGCTGACGGCAAGCTGCCCAACGGACGTGCCGCCAAGAGCCTGATGTATGACGCCTCGCTGAAGATATATGTAGAGGGTTTCCGGGCTTTCTCGAAAGGGCGCTTCATCGGTCCCACAGGCCATTATGACATCGTGCCGGAAAAAGCCCGCACCTACTGGGGAGAAGAATGACTTAAGTGAAGAATTTAAAACCATACGGACATGAAAGAGACGAAAGAAAAGCCGGCCACGCCGCAACAAATCAAGGCATTGCATGCCGTATTCCGGCGCATGGAATATGACGACGGAGAACGCCACGCGTTCATCAGCCGGTTTACTGAAGGGCGGACAGACAGCACGGCGGGGCTCACGATGGGCGAAGCGTACAGGCTGTTGGACGCATTGAACGGGAGGGACAGCGCAGCCGCACGCGAGGAGGCACGGAGGGTATGCAGGCAGATATATTCCCTGTCTTTCCGGATAAGCTGCCTGAACAAGGGCTTCGCCGGCGACACGCCGGAGGACTTCGAAATGAACAAGGCGAAAATCAGCCTGTTCTGCCGGACGCGCACCCGGTTCCGCAAGCCGCTCACGATGATGACCCTTGCAGAACTGAGGGAAGTGAAACGCCAGCTGGAGGCGATGGCAAGAAAAGAGAACCAACATTAAAATTTCATATTATGAGAAAACAATCAGAGATTGACCGGGCTATCGAAGCCCTGAGAATGAACGGTGACGGACTGAGTGAAGTGCAGATAGAGGTGCTGGAACGCCGCCGGAACGAACAGTGGGTGTTCGGCCATTTCGTGCGCGACACACCTGAAACAGAACGTGACGAAGCGGCCTTTTACGCCGCACGCGACGCAGCCCGCTTCCTGGCGGGGAAAGTAGGCATCAGTGCCCTTTGCCCTGAGCTGGAGGACGAGACGGAACCGGAAGCGGAAGAGGGAATCACCTTGAGCCGCAAGGAATACGACGCACTGCTGAAACGGCTGGAGCGGGTGGAGCGGCGGCTGGGCCTGCGGTCGCAAATCAACAAGGAGACCCGCAAACCTGCAGCCGATACCGATGCCACCGACCTCATCAGCCAGGCGGAAGCGTGCCGTTACATAGGCTGCGGCAAGAGCACCATCAAACGTTGGGCGGACCGTGGGCTGGTGACCGGTTACCTGAAAGGCAAACGGGTGTATTACAGCCGCAGGGAGCTTGACAGGAGCGAGGTCGTGAGAGAACACCGGGCAGAGAATAAGGAAAAGGAGGAATGCCATGGAACAGACTATCGAAACCTTGCAGAATGAGATTATGGAGCGGATATGCCGTTTCGGGCTGATGGACCAGACGGTGATGCTCCACGAGCTTGCCGACTTCTGCGAACAGCAGGCGCTGGAAGCGATGAAAGCCGAATACGGGCTTCCGGATATGGAAGACAATGAACAGGACATTATTTACTAACCGTTTAAAACATATCAATATGGATTTGACACAACTGACAAAAGAACAGAAAGCCGCCCTGAAGGCACAGCTGGAGGCGGAGGAGAAAGCCGAAAAGGCACGGGTACAGAACGAACGCGACACGTACAAGGAATTAGTGGACGCCACGGTGCGCAGCAACGTAAGGAAGCTGCAAGAGCTGTCCGCCGAAATGGAACGGGTGAAGGCGGAAGTGTTCGGCGAGTTCGCCACCCTCATCCGGACCAAGAACGAACTGTTCAGCACGAAGATGAACCGCCAGAGCGACACTTTCACCACGCAGGACGGGCGGATGAGCATCACGCTGGGCAACCGCGTGAACGAAGGCTGGGACGACACCGTGGAAGCGGGCATCGCCAAGGTGAAGGAATACCTGAACACCCTTGCCAAGGACGACAACAGCGCCGCACTGGTGGAAACCGTGATGGGCCTGCTCGCCAAAGACCGGAAGGGCGCGCTGAAGGCGAACAAGGTGCTCGAGCTGGAGAGGCTGGCGGTGAAGAGCCAGAATGCCGGATTCATCGACGGCATCAACATCATCAAGCAGGCGTACCGGCCGGTGCCCACCTGCCAGTTCATCAGCGTCACCGTCAAGGATGACAAGGGAGTGGAAACCAAGCTGCCGTTATCTTTATCCGCGATGTGATTATGGAAAAGGTTCTGGACATAGGTGACAAGTTCACTTTCCGCGGCTCCTCCCTGAGAGTGGAGCCTGCAACGTCAAACAGCGAAGGCGGCGCCTCGTGCGAGGGCTGCTACTTTTTCGAGCATGCTTTCGGATGCTATAACGATTACCAGTGTATAGGGAAAAACCGCCCTGACGGCACGGACGTAATATTTAAGGAAATAAAGGAGGAATGACTATGGGTACGGAAAAAAGATACATACACAAACGCATCAGCATCTGCCGTGCATGCAAGGGTACCGGCAAAATCGTGACCTTTGACCGGCTTGACATCCTCCGGCGCAACCCGAAGAGTTTCACCTGCACGCAGTGCGGAGGGACCGGACGGGTGGTCATTTACGGGGAAACCAGCATCACCGTGGAACCGTTCATGGAGGGAAATGCCAATGGATGACTTGTTCAAGCCTCGCAGGGTGGCGGTTCCGGTCCATTACAGCATGATCAACCAGTTCATGTACCTGTGGATAAGATGGAACCACCCCTGTGACCTGCGGGTGCAGCGTTCGGAGAAGGACGCGGAGACGGTCGGCATCTGCTTCAATGTGGAGAACAATGACACGGTGGACATGATGCGCGACGTTGCCAATGTATTGAGAGTTGATATTTATGACTTAAACGGATGACTGTGCGAACATAAACGGCCGGAACCGGATGAAGGCTTCCGCCTATGAGAAGAAAAAGACAATACGAATCCCCCTGCAATCCATGAGAGTTGCAGGGGGATTTCTTCGATAAACACCTGTAAATGCGGAAAATTTACGGAAAAACCGTAACTTTGCAACTATAAGGTTTTCAAAAGGTATCAGGGTATGGCAAAGCACGGAAAACAAAAGATAGTGGGGCTCAGTTATGTTTCACGGGTGGAAGACATCGTGCGCATCTATGACGAACACGCACGCAGCGGGCTGTCGAACCGCGAAATCCTCAGGCGGTATATCTGGCCCAAGTACCGCATCTGCGAGAAGACGTTCTACAACATCATCAACGCCAGTGCCGACCCGCGCGTCATCCGCAGGATAGCCGACGCGAACCGGCAGCTGGAACTGTTCTGAGCGAACGTACCGCACTACTCATTGTCAGCCGTTAACCGTTCATTCACTTTGCAGGCGTAGTCGGCAATGTCCTCTACCAGTTCGTCGTGGTTGTGGTTGGTGCTGCTGCCCGTGCGTCGGAACATGCAGAACGAGGTTCCGCCATCGGCTCCCTGCAGGTTGAAAAGGGCATTGTCTATGCGGTCCAACATGGCAAAACGCTCCAGCGCGTCCGTCTGGAAGACGCTTCCGTCCTTCGCGCTCCCTTTCCACCGGGTGACGATGTGCAGGCGTATGTCCACGTCCGCCTGCTGTGCCAGACCGCCCAGTGTCGTCCACCTTACGGGGCGGAACTCGACAAACACCGCCGGGGTATCGAACGGCTCTTCCTGCTCGATGAACTCCACCTGCTCGTTCCACAGGTCGAAATGCTTCAGTGCCGGCTGTCCGGCTTCGTCTGTCAGCCGCTTCAGCCTGTCTATGAGGCTGAGGTAAATCAGTTTTCTCATATATGTCTATAATTTATGGTTGTCATTCTTCAAAAATTCTTTTCGCGTTTTCCAGGAATATCCCTTTCAGCAATTCCTCCAGTTGCGGGTGAGTGCCGATGAACTGGCGTTTGGGGATTACAATCCTGCTCCCCGCCTTCTTGAGTGCCATCGCCCGGTAGAATTCGGCTTCGGCGGTCAGGGTGCGGTTGTGCCGGTTATTCCGCGGGCTTCCGTCCTTCCTGCGCTGCAGGCGGTTGCTGAACCCGTCGGAGGCACGCCCTCCGGTCACGGTGAGGTACCGCCACCAGAAATAGCTTTTCATTCTTCTGGTGACGGTGATTGTCCCGCCTTCGTTATGGATGCGGGCGTATTCCAGTGCCGAACTGAACACCACGCTGTCCCTTCCGGTAATCTCCGCGTGTATGCTCCGGCGCAAATTGCCGGTACGCACCAACAGCCCCCGGCTCTTGTCGTCGTTATATTTGCGGCGTGCCCACTTTTCGTTGAAGAACGCCTCGCGCTCGAAGTTGCGGTCGAACTCTTCCGCCACCTCCACCTTGACATCTTTCAGGGTTTCCCGCACGAGCCGGTTGATGCGTTTTTGCAGATTGTCCGTTATTTTTTTCGGTTCATTCATTTGGTTATCCGGATTTTTGTTGTACTTTTGCTTCCGCTCTCACATATAACATCTTCGGGCAAAATAAACATTCAGAATTTATTTTGAACAAGATATAAGGAATAGCCCCTATGGTGGCCGTGCGGAAACTATCGGCTGCATCATTCGCCCAGCGTATATGTGGAGAGCACACCTACGGGGGCTTTTCTTTTTATCGCAATTCTTATAATTATGCTCTCTAATAAGAATTTGATTGAAATCCTCAACATCGAGGGAAACGAAGTGGCGGTGTCCCGCCAAGGTATCAACAACTGCATGGTGAATCTTACCCTGATGGCAAAGCCTTATGGACCGAACAAAGCTCCAGACAGATGGTTTCGTACTGCAGAGGCGAAAGAGTTTCTCGAAGCTCTTGAAATGGAAAACAGCGTTCGCCAAATATGGCGAACGGAACAACCGAATCTTATCGTTGTCCGCCAAGGTGGAAATCCTAACGAGCAGGGTACTTGGTGTACCGATTACCATATCGCTGTTAGATTCGCCATGTGGCTTAACCCTCATTTTGGCATAGCCGTTATAGACGGCTTTATCAAGTTCCTCACCGGACGCAACGTAGGCACGCTTGTCAATACCCGCAAGGCTCCCGCCCCGAAGTACCGCGACGGATTCCTGCCCTTGGAAGCCGCCCTGCGCAAGTACACCTCGCTGGATGACCTGAAGCGGATAGCCGAGGAATGCCGCGTGACGCTCCATCACGTGAAGGACACGCTGAAGGGCAACAAGGTGAGCAACCCCGTACTGCGGAAAATCATTGACCGGGCAAAGGCGAACAAGGCCAAAGGGCTTACGTTCCCCGACTGGCGAGTCCGCAAGTCTGGCATCGACTACAACCAGGCGATGTTCGACCTTTTCCCCACACAAGTTGTCGAACTTGACGGAAAGGAGGGCTGAGCCATGAAGGAACAATACAACCTGTCCGAGCTGCTCCGCACGTTCGGCATCGTCAGTCCTGAAGAGCTTTCCGAATCGCTTGACAACGTGCTGTTCACCGCCACGGTGAGCTATCTTGACCCCGACAAGGGCTGCCCTACGGAACGGATGGTGGAGGACGTGACGAACGTCCGTTTCCTGCTGGAGGCGTTGAGAGAATGCGCATCCAAGTGATTTCGCTTCCATTTGTTTGTTATTTAAAGAATTAATCTTATCTTTGCATAGGGTATCATCGAAGTACCGCGCCTGATTTGTAGTTCAGGAATGTATGGGCTTCCTTGCTACCCTTTCTTTATGCCTTTTGCTATTTTCTCAAGGCTGTCGGATATACTGTGGAGCACTATTTCCCCCCATTTGTATTCCCTGACAATGATCCAGCTTTTTTCTCCTGACACTTCACACTCGAATATATGGGACAGCTTCACGTCTTTCTTGTTATCCCCGTATTTATGATATTCGACCGCTCCGATGTAATCAGCTTTTGCAAGTACGTTTTCTATATCCAGCAGCAATTTGTTCTTGGCAAAATAATGCTTGTGGGGCTGGTTCGTCCATTCCCTCAGTGATGTTCCGGATATGAGAATAGGTCCCGGAAGTTCTTTGCGTACTATGGCCCTTCCCTGTAAAGGTTTCGCCATACGCCTGATATTCCCGGCATTCCCGCGTTTCATCTCCTGCAGCAGCCTGCATGCCCGGCACAATTCATTGTCGGGGATGTCCGCCGCCAGCTTCATTTTGTCAGGCCGCCACTCGCACGCATTGCATTTGCGGACGGTATAGGCGTTATAAGCCGGGAACGTGGCCATGCGCTTGCCAGGGTTGAACATGAACATCTCCTGATACTTCCCTGCCGTTGCCTGGCTGCCCAGGTTCATCGCCTCGCGCTCATCGCTCACGGGGTATTTGCCCTTGCGCACCTGGACCACGGTACAGCGGCAGTTCCACCCGTTGGGCGGGAAATACTTGTCCCAGAACGGGCTGGTTACAGGCAGGGTAATGTTGTGCAGCATCCGGTGGGTGCGGCGTACACGGCCGTCGCCTGTCGTGCGGTACTGGAGCAGATAACGGTCTCCGTCCTGCTCGAACCGCTTCCACCGTGCCGCCATCAGCGCCGAGGCACGGGCAAAGTTATATTCCGTGCGCAGGTAATTCACATTATAGGATTCATGCACCTTTTGAACGTCATTTAAAAAGCGTTCGAACGGCTTCGGGTTTCCTTCCCCATCCAACAGGGAGGGGAACGCCTCGTTCAGCTCGTGGAACACCTTGATGCCTGAGAATACATAGTCCGACTCCTTGAGCCGCTGCACGCTGACGGCATCCAGCGGTTCCTTGCGCAAGGCGGAATCCACCGCACGGTCCAGCACGCCAGCATGGGCACGGATGAACCGCTGCACCTCTTCGGCAGTCAGGCTTTCAGGTGACACTTCCGTCTGCCGGTAGAGCCATCCCATGAGCGTTACCCATCCGGCTTCCAAAGTTGGGAACGCAGGTACCTCCTCTGTCTCACCATCCTCTCCAGCCGCCAGCTTCAGGGTTTCGGCGTAACGTCTGTGCAGCCCCGCATAGTCACCGGGGCTCAGTCGAAAAAACTCCAGCCCTCCGGCTTAGCCAGTTCCTGCTTCCCCTGGCGCGACGTTTCCCGTACCCTGCGTTCCACCAGCGGCACATTGTACTTGTCGATGAAGTACCGTGGATCCACCTCGTAACGTTCCAGCAGCATCCGTTCGTATTCCACCTGCTGTTCCGGCGTATAGTCCACGGCATCATTCCAATCAAAACGGAACCCTTTCAAGGGGAATCCGTGGCGCACCATGCGGGGGATGAGCTGCCAGTTCACGAGGTCGCGGATGAAGTCTGCGTCCTTCTGTATCAGGTTGTCGAGCATCTGGCGGTGAACCTGGCTCTGCGAAAGCGAAGCGCCGTCCTCCATCGTCATCGTCACGGTGAGGATGCCCTTGGAAAGCTCCGAGTTGCAGCGGTCGATGCGTTTGTCATACACGTTGAACGCGTCGGCACGGGTCGATTCCTTCAGGTCCACGGTAGTCCCTTCGGGGAACAGCCCGTAAGCGGCGGCACCCATGTCGCGCAGCATCCGCTCGATGCGGTCGTATTCCTTCGGATCGCGGCTGGTGGTGGTCGCCACGCGCAGGGGCATCCCGAACACTTCGCCGAACATGTCCCAGAAAGCGCACATGTTCTTCTTGGGGATGGTCTGCTGGGCGCATTTCAGGTATATCCCGAGGTCATGTGTGCCTCCCGCCTCGATGCACCACTCCGCCATGTCGCTGTGCCGGTAGTCGTAGCCGGTCTGCCAGGTGTCGTTCTCGTGCGTGACGATGACCCCGTATTCGGGTATGACGTGTGTGCGGGGAACGAGGTTTACATAACTGTATGAGGGCTTTCCTTCCGTTTCGGTCACCTCGCCCAGCTCGATGAGCGAATGCCCGTAGAAGATGCTCTGCAGGGACAGTTCCATGAACCGTTTGAACCACGGAGCTTCGAGGAGCTCCGTCAGTTCCGGATTCTCGTCCCCCTTTGCATCGCAGATACGGAAACTTTTGTTGAGCACGAACCCCATTCGCTGCTGCACGCACCCGGTCAGGTGCAGGTCGGCATCCACATCGGTGTAGATGTTCAAGAGCCGCGTGCGGTTAGGGTTGTCCACATTGACCGCCCACTGCCAGGCGCGCCGCCAATCGTTCAGGTCCTTGCGCGTCAGGGCTTCGGTCAGCAGCTGGAGCCTGACGCTCATATTCTTTATCCGGCGCACTTCGGAAGGGCGCATCCGGTTAAGGTATTCTATTTTCGGTTTCTTTGCCATAATCGTCACCAGATATAATTGTTTTTCTTTTCCGACCCGTAACGGACGGCACTTGCGGAAGCTCCGCCTTCCCCGTCCTCCTCTTCCCGTACGGGCAGGTCCATGACCGCTTTTCCGGACTGCACCTTTTCAAGGAAGGCTGTCCCGGCCTCGAACTGCTCCTTGCGTATCTCGTAATTCATCCTGCCGGGCAGGCTGAGCACCATGAAATAAAGCGCAAAATCGGCAACCAGCCCCACCAGGTCGTAGTTGCGCCCTTCCCCTTCAGCAGAGAAAGCCCGCTGCATGTCATAGCGTCCGTCCAGATAGCTCGTGATGCGGTCCATCGCCCGGCGTTCGGCCGTCCGGCGGTTTTCTTCGGTGGCCTGCTGGAGTATCTTCAACGCGTCAGCGGACACCTGTATGTAATCGTTTTCTGTTATGAACATAGTCACCATGTATTTTTAGGAGGCAGCCTTCTGCCTATCCTCGGTACGAAGGCTTCCTCGCGTGTCTGTTTCTGCAGCTTGTACACAGCCCCTTCGCAAGCGTCGGGGAAATCGTCGTGCGCCCGGCTTCCCTGTTCGAAGGCAAGGGTCTGATCGATGCCCGTCCGCAGGTCGGGGTCGTCCTTCAGCTTCTCGTTGTAATAGAAATACCCGCGTTCCCACAGAGGGCTTACCGCCTCGATGCGGGCGAACTTGTCAGGCTTTTTCCGCCTGTCGGGCATGAGCGGAAGCTGGTAGCCCCGGATGTCCCCTTCACGCTGGAACTCGTCGAGAATGGTGTCCTGCATGAAGTTCGCCTCCATGTAGAAGCCTACGGCAGCTTCATCCGGCAAGCCCTCGTAAAGGTCATACGCCCACCGTACCATTTCGCCCACAGAGCACTGGCGGCAGAAGGCGCGGAGCAGGTGAAGCTCCCTGTGCGAGGCCTTTTTCAACCCTCTGCGAGGGCGTCCAATCATCACTGCCGCCTTGTAGTCGTTTTTCCCGGTGGACTTCCACGACGGGTCTATGTATACCACCAGTTGCTCGTAAAGCTTCAGCTTGAGCGCCCTGCGCCAGCGTATCCATTCCTGACGGAACACCGCCCCTTCGGTAATGGGATTATTCATGTACTCTTTCTGGAACGAGCGGTAACCCATGAATTCTTCCAGCCCGCGCAGGTATTCGGCTGTATAACGTTCCGGCCACGAGGGATTCCCGTCCCTGTCGAAGGCGTTTACGGCACTGGTATGTACGGTCGGGCTGTCGATAACCTTCTGGAGCACGCTGTTGCGGCTGATGAGGTTCCCTACCATAATGAAACGCCCGCCTTTACCCCCAAAGCATCCGAAGAGGGCTTCCTTGACCCATTTGGTCATTTCCCTCACACGCGCTTCGCTCCGGCACATCTCGTCATCATCCAAGTCGTCCGCGACAATGTAGTCGGGGCGCATTTCCCGGAAACGCAGGCCTCGTGGGGACTGGCCTCGTCCACGGGAAAAGAAAGCGCAGTTGTCCCGGGTTACGAACTCCCCCTCCTGCCAGATTCCGCTGCCCGCCTGCTCGCCGAAGTCGGCGGAGATGTATTGGTTCGACTGCAGTTCCGCCTGCAGGTCACCCAACAGGGCATCGGCGTTTTCCTCGCTCTTGCCAACCAGCACCATCACATGCAGCTGGCCGTTGAACTTCAGCCAAAGGGGAATCCCGATATCCAGGTGCACGGACTTGGCATGCCCGCGCGGCCATTTAAAGACGGCGCGCATATTCGGGTGCGCCATCACGTATTTTGCGGCGTCGTTCTGGAATTTCGCGTTCGGGCACTCGCAATAATGGGGCAGGTACCTTTGGCAGAAATAAGCGTAGTCCTTCAAGGCACGTGCGATGTTCCGCCTGCGCTCTGTCTCGCTTTCCATGCGCTTTCCCGACGTAAGCCGTTCAACCCTCTTGCAGTGCTCTTTCCAGCGCCACATCGCCGCTTTCCGCTCCTGCTCCGTCATACTCCTCCTCCTTTCTGCGAAAAGACGGCGTTCAGGTAGTCATCGTGCAGACGGTTCACCAGCCGGAACGTTTCGCCGGTCATTCCGGGGTACCCGCCACGGTTTTCCTCCAGCCACCGCTCGAAGTCGATGAGCGTGTCCACACGGTCCACCACGTTCGATTTCTTCTCCAGCTTCTCGATGGCGGTGGCGGTCTTCACCAGCTTGTCGCCTATACCCGGCAGCATGTCCTCATTTCCGGGCTCGCCCGCCTTGTCAAGCAGCGTGTTGATGGATTCCAGCAGGCGGTTGACCAGCTGCGGGCGCGTGATACTGCGTGCGGCCTTCATCTCTTTCCATCCGAGCGTGTTCACCCAGCGGCTAAGGGTCTGCCGGCTTATGTCCACTTTCTGCAGGATGTCCTCCTGCGGAAGCCCGGAGAGGTAAAGCACCCTTGCCAGTTCCTGTTTTGTGTCGTTTCTTGCCATGCTTTTTCAATTAACGGTTAAACATCATTCCGTGCAAAGTTGTGTCCTTTTATGCAAATCCGGAAAAAGGTATGCAACGGTTTCCGGCAATGCTGCAAGCCTTACATAACCGTGCGCAACGGTTGCACACTTTTTTGCCAGTCCAAAGCGTCTGCACTAAATTCGCCGCAAAAAGAAAGCGAAATGAAACGGATCAGAATATCCAATGAGACATTGAACAGCTACGGGACCTGGATCAGGACCGATGGCGTGGACATGGCGCAATACCTGCGTAATCCGGTACTGCTATGGATGCATTACCGCGGCAGGATTATCGGATGCATGAAGGACGTACGTGTGGAAAACGGCGAAATCACCGGGGAGCCTTACTTCGACGAGGTGCTGGAGGAATCACGTACGGCGAAGGCCCAGTATGAAAAAGGCACCTTGCGCATGGCTTCGGCAGGTTTCGACATCATCGAGACCAGTGACGACCCCGCACAGCTGAAGCCCGGCCAGACACGCCCTACCGTCACACGGTCGAAGCTGGTGGAGGTGAGCATGGTGGATATCGGAGGAAACGATGACTCCATCGTGCTGAGCTACGGAGGGAAGCGCCTTACGCTGTCAGCCGGAGAGGACTCCGGCGCCTTGCCTTTACTGGAACCAAAGACTAAAGATTTCATAAACTTAAAAAATAGGACAAGCATGAACGAACAACTGAGAACCATCGCCCTGATGCTGGGACTGGCGGATTCCGCCACGCTGGCAGAAGTGCAGCGGGAAATCAACCTGCTGCTGGGTTACAAAAGCGCAAACGGCACGTTGCGCACGGAAAAGGAAAGCCTGCAGAAAGAAATTGACACCCTTCGTCTGAGCGGCATTGCCTCGATAGTGGACGAAGCGGTGGCCGCCGGAAAAATCGATGCTGTACGGAAAGCCCACTTCATTGAGTTGGGAAAGAAAATCGGCCAGGAAAGCCTGAAGCTGACATTTGAAGCCATGCACGCGGCTGTAAGGCCGTCTGCCCTATTGGGCGGCGGGAATGCCCGGACGGACAGTAACACCGGCGGTTGGAAAAAACTGAGCGAGGTGCCCGCCGAAGAACTGAAGCTGATCCGTGAAAACGACAGGCAGCAGTACCGCCGGCTGTATAAGGCAGAATACGGCATCGACTGCCCGGAGTTTAAATGATTGTTGAACACTGATTAAAAACTGGAAAAAATGAGAAAGGAAATCGTAAAATTCACAACCGGCACATTATTGAATGTGCTGATGAGCATTGTTATCCTGGCCTTGCTCGGAGTGCCGCATGCCGCACCTTTCGGTGCGGTTGTCGGAATTGTCCTGCCGATGGCGTTAGGCAAGTTCCTGCCCGAAGGGGCTGCTTTGGAAGGTGTCTATACTGAAGTATGGACAGGTGAACTGGTCAAGCGCTTGCGCGGCGGGCTGACCGCCTCGTGGCTGGACGGCGTATCCGACTATTCGGCGGCTGTAAAAAACGAAGTGGTGCATCTGGTAGACGTGGGCGGCGATCCCGACGTGCTGATCAATAACACGACATATCCTATTGCCGCACAGACCTTGGAAGACGGGGATATCGCCTTGGGGCTCGACAAGTTCCAGACCAAGAAGACACCCGTGTCGGATGACGAGCTGTTCGCCATCTCCTATGACAAGATGGGCAGCGTGATCGAGCGCCATGGAGAGGCTATCACCATCGGCAAGCTGAAAAAGGCGGCACATGCACTGGCACCGTACAGCAACACGGAGAAGACCCCGGTAGTCCCTACATCAGGAGAAACGGACGGAGGGCGCAAGAAATGTACCCGTAAGGATATCATCGCCTTAAAGCGCAAGCTGGACGCGCTGCAGATACCGGCATCCGGCAGGCGCCTGGTGCTCTGCAGTGACCATGTGAACGACCTGTTGGAAGACGACCAGAAGTTCCGTGACCAGTATTACAACTACACATCGGGTAAGATAGCCAACATGTACGGGTTTGAGGTATACGAGTTTGAGAACTGCCCCTACTTCAACAAGAACGGCGTGAAGCTTGCAGTGAACGCCACCCCGACAGAAACTGACTTCCAGGCGTCTTTCTGCTTCTACACGAAGCGCGTGTTCCGTGCGCAAGGCAGCACGAAGATGTATTACCGGGATGCTGTTACAAATCCCGATTATCAGCAGAACGAGGTGAACTTCCGCCACTACTATATCGTATTGCCCAAGAAGATGGAAGCCATCGGAGCCATCTACAGTTACGACGGAAGCACGTCGCAGACTTCAGACGCCTCGGCTGCTTCCGACAAGAATTGGGCACAGGTGCGCCGTGAGGCCGCTAAAGGCACACAGGGAGGCGGCGGAGAAGAAGAGGAAGAAGGAACAGCATGATAAGTAAGGAGGAACAGCCATGACACAACCAAGAGGCATACGCAACTGCAACCCCGGAAACATCCGTCTGGGCAAGGACAAGTGGAAGGGGCTGCGCCCCGAACAGACCGACGGGCAGTTCTGCCAGTTCACCGACATGGCGCACGGCTACCGCGCCCTGATACGCACGCTGCAGACCTACCGTCAGAAACACGGGTGCCGCACCGTCGCCGACTTCATCCGGCGATGGGCGCCCGAGCACGAGAACAACACCTCCGCCTACATCACGGCGGTATGCCAGAAAATGCAGGTGCCATCCACCTGCGAGCCGGACGTGAATGACCGCGACACGATGACGGCGTTCGCCGCTGCCATCAGCGAGGTGGAAAACGGCGTGCCGGCACAGACGGCGGATATCCGGGCAGGGTGGAACCTGTTGTAATGATTACAGAATTAATCCTTCATTCTTAATTCAACCGGGCTATGACGACATGGGAGATACTGATGTGGGCATTGCCTTCCGGATGCCTGTCCGGAATGGTCACGTGGCTGGCGTCACGCCGTACGTTCAACGCCCGCAACAAGAAGGAGCGCGAGGACACGTACAAGACCCTGTACGATGACCTCAGCACGACGACACTGGATTTATCACGGAAAATCAGGAAACTGCATGAAAAGATTATCAACTACGAGACGGCATTGCGCAAGTGTCATGCTTGCAGGTATGCTGAGCGCTGTCCTGCTGTCATCTTCCTGCGCCAGCAGAAGGTACAGCAGCCTAACAGCCGTCCGCTCGGACAGCCTCAGTACGAGCGTAACCGAGCGAACGGACTACGCGCCGGTCCCGAAACGGACGGCGGCGCTGAAGGTGAGTGCGGCACAGTGGCTGCAGCTCCGGGACCTTCCTGAAGGGTTCGGGCTGGCAGTGCAGAACGGCGGCATGAGCCTGAGCCTCATTTCCGACGGCGAAGGGGGAGTCAATGTGACGGCGGAAGCCGACAGCACCGGGCGCGAGGTAAGGTACCGCAGGGAAGAGACGGCCAGACTCGCCCGTGACGAAACCCTCGGGGAAGAGGAGGAACAGCGGGATCCTTCCCGGTGGCGGCACCTGATACCGGCACTTGCCATCGCGCTGGCGGCAGCCGCAATACTCAAGCGGAAAGGGAGCAATTCTTAATTCTTAATTTTAATTCTTCATTCAATATGGCAGACACATCAAACGGAATCATGTACGGCGTAGCGGAAATCAAATTCAAGGGTTCCGCAGCCGAATCACAGGAAAAGACTCTCGGCTGGATAGACGAGAACGGGCTGCAGCCGGCAGGCACCGAACCGCAGTTCCTGGAAATCTTTGCGGCGCAGGTACTGGACGGGGCGGTGGAGACCATCCTGCAGAATCCGGGCAGCGAGGCGTTCACCCTCAACCTGATACAGCTGAAGGCAGAGAATCTGCAAGCCGTCTTCGGCGGCAAGGCGGAAACCGACGGAAGCTATACACCCCCGGCATCGTTCGTCGTTACCGGCGTCCTGACCATCAAGATGCACTCGGGGCACAGCTTCCGCGTCTTTAACGCCCGCCTGTCGAAAACCACCTTCCAGAACGGCATGAACATGCAGAACGTGCTGGGCTTCGGCATCCGCGTGGACATGCTCAAGCCGGCGGACGGAAAGGAACGCCGATACCGGATTTATCCGCCCGGAGTGGTGCCGGACACGGCAGACGGAACGGCGGATAGTGCAGGAGGATAGCGATGGAAGCGAACGAGATACAGATGTTAGGGGCGGTCGCGCTGCTTGACGACGGCATCAGCCTGCCTCTTCATACCGTGCTCCGCCGGAAGCCTTTCCGCCTCACGATGAAGATACCCGTCACGCGCAGCTTCATCCGGGCGAGCAAGGCATACCTCTCGATAGGGGTCACGCCCGAAGAGTATGAGGGGTACGACTTCACCGGAAAGATGCGGTTCGTTGCGGAACACGGAAAGGCGGTGAGCCGCATCGTGGCTGCGGGCATCCTCCGCGGTCCGGTCATGGGGCGGCTGCTCAGCCGTCCGCTGGCATGGCTGCTCAGGGAAACGATGCATCCCGTCGCCCTCATGGAGGCGTGGAAGCTGCTGCTGAACGAAACCGCCGTCACGTCTTTCGGGATTATTATCACATTGGCTGCGGCAATGAACAAGATGCAGCCCTTAGTGAGCCGGAACGAAAGCGGAAGCGGGACGAGGAGTTAAAGAAGGGACATACCGAACCTTCGCATAGCCTCTTCGGCGTGATAGGACAAATTGCCACCGAGACCGGATGGAGCGTGGACTACATCCTCGACAAGGTGAACGTGGTGGCGCTGCAGCTGATGATGGCTGACATGCCGCATTACGTGAAGCCGCAGCAGCCGACGCTCATGCAGCGGATAAAGGAAATGGAAGAGAGGGAGAAGAGGCGCGGCGGAGCACCGCCTGCCGGGGAGGCACATTCCGGAAAAGGCATGAGCCCGCTGGAGTACTTCACCAAATACGCAATAAAAAATGAAGAATGAGGAAACAGCATCCGGCATTCTTCATTCTTAATTCTAAATTCAAAAAGTATGGCCGTACCTGTAGAACTGGAAATATTCATGAGGGACCTGACCAAAGCCGGGCTGCAGTCGGTGGCGGGGAACGTAGAAGGCGTGAAAAGCCAGACCCGCCGGCTCATCGCTGCCTTGGAACAGGCACGTGCCGAGCAGCTCAACCAGCTGACCGCAGCCAAGAAGGCCGGACTGTCGTACACAACCGAGGCAGCAAACGTACAGGCGCTCACCGGGCAGATAAACGGGCTGAAAGCCGGACTGAAGGAACTGCAGAAGGAACAGGCAGCGGCGGGTGGCACGAAAATCGACATCGACACCGAAGCCGTGGAGCGCAAGACGAACAACCTGCGCATGCAGTTCAGCCAGGTGGCGAGGGAACTGCCTTCGCTGGCGATGGGACCGCAGATGTTCATCCTCGCAATATCGAACAACCTGCCGATGCTGGCGGATGCCATCGCCGACGTGCGCAAACAGAACGAACTGCTTAACGCTTCGGGACAGAAAGGCGTGCCGGTATGGAGGCAGCTGCTCGGCGCGTGCATGTCGTGGCAGACGGCACTAATAGCCGCCATATCGGTAGGAATCATGTTCGGGAAAGACATAGCCAACTGGGCGAAAGGGTTGCTTAACGGGAAAAAGGCTTTCGACGAACTGAAAAAAGCACAGGAAGATTATAATAAGGAGATGCTCACCCAGCAACAGCATGCGCAGACAGAGACTGTGACGCTCAAGCTGCTGTACGATGCCGCCACCGATGCGGCAGGCGGGATGAAGGAACGGACCGATGCTGTTAAGGAACTGAAAAAGGAATACCCCGATTATTTCAAGAACCTGACCGATGAGGAAATACTGACCGGCAAGGCGGCCGACTCGTACATGCGCCTGACGGAATCCATCATGGCATCGGCAAGGGCACAGGCTGCACGCAACAGCATCGTGGAACAACAGGGCAAAGTGCTTGAAAACGAACAGAAGATAAACGAGGCGTACATCCGGCTTGGCGAGGCACAACGCAAGACTTCCGAACTGCGTGCCTATCTGGACAAACAGCGCGAAGAGGGTGCCGCGGCTTCCTCACTGCTGAATACAGAAGTGGCCATCACCATGGCGGAAACAGCAGAAAAGAAAATCGAAAAGGAAATAGCCGGATACCGCAGGGCTGTCTACCAAGCCAACAAGGTGTCGAAGGAACTGGAAAAGGGCATCAACGTGTCCGACCTGATATTCGACTCAAAAGGCACATCGGGAGGTACACCCACAGGAAGCGGAAACACACAGTCCGGAGAAAAAGACTACGCCGCCAAGCTTGCCGGAGCCCGCCTTCGTGCCGAGCGTGAGACCGAACGCCTGCGCATACAGATACAGCAGGAAGGCTTCGACCGCCGGCGTGCGCTGGCAAGGCAGGAATACGAGGAGACCCTTGCCGATATTGACAGGCTACAGAAAGACACGACGGCGGAAATGGACAGGGCAAGGGCAGAAGGCGGCATCATCCCGCAGTCACAGTACGATACCGTGAACGAAGAAGCGGACCGCCAGCGGATCGTGGCGCGCGAGAAGCTGAACCTGCAACTGCAGCAGATAGACAAGGAATACAACGAACAGGCCGCACAAGACCTGATTGACTACAACAAGCAATACGGCACCTATGCCGATAAGCGTCTTGCCATTGCGCAGGACTATGCCCGCAAGATCATCGCGGCGGAGACTGACGGGGAAAAACAGGCGTTGGCACGGCAGATGAAGCAGGCACTGGCGGAACTGGACTTTTCGCAATTCAGGGGTGCAATTGACTGGGAAACCGTATTCAATGATCTTGACAGCCTTTCGGCGGAATACCTGCAACGACTGAAGGCACAGTTACAGGAAGCGCTCAGCATGGACGACATTTCCGCCGAGAATGCAAAAGTGCTTGCGGAACGGGTAGACGAGATAAACGGGAAACTGATTGAAAAGCAGAACGAATGGCGGTCGGCGTTCGGACTGGTGATACCCGAGCTAGAGGAAATCCGCCGCAGGCAGGAAGAGGCTGCGGCGGCGCAATGCCGGGTGACGGAAGCCGCAGAGGCATACAACCGTGCCTTGCAGGAGGTGGCGGAAACGCAAAGGATCATCTCCGGAGAACTGGCTGCCGGAGGCATTCGTGCGGACGCTTCAGCAATCACCTCTGCCGGAGGGGCGGACTTCATCAGCCAGTTCCAGTCGCTCGGCAGGGACACCAAGAATCTCACCTCTTTGTTCTCCAAGTTAGGGAAACAGGAACAGGGCCTTGCCATGCAGACTGACAAGCTCACCGCGGCGCAGGGCAAATCGGCTGTCGCAACACAGAAGGCAGGCGGAAGCGCAGCCTCTACGGTAGCCATCATCGACACCATTATCCACGCGATAAACGACAACATACAGAGCAGCGTGCAACTGATAAACGAGCTTGGGGTTGCCGATACGAAATTCGGGAAAGCCTTCACTACATTCGCCGAAAGCTCGCAATATGCTACAGACGCATGGGAATCGCTCAAGAGCGGCAATATAGCTGGGGTAGCTACCGGCGTGCTCGGAAGCCTGAGGACGCTCGGAGAAACGCTGGGGCAGCTGGGCGTACGCGGATTCGGATCAAGTGACCCGTATCTGGAGGAAGACATCGAACGGCTGACTTTCGCCAACCAGGAACTGGAAAAGGCGATCACCAACCTCTCGGAGAAAATGGAAGGGGCCGCCGTGGCGGACGCCTCGCAGATCTATGCGGTGCAGAGGGAAAACCTGCTGAAGCAGATGGCGAATACGCAAGAGTCCATGGAACGTTCGGCATCGGCGTCATCCAACGGGTTCTTAGGCATCGGCGGGCATCATTCCACGGACTACAAGATAAACCGCGGCATGACGGACGCTGACTGGCGCGCCATCAGCGAGGCCGCCGGACGCAACGTGGCCAGTTCGAACGACTTCTTCAAGCTTTCCAGCGAGGAGATGTGGCGCGTGGCGAACGAGGCGACTACCGAATACGCCAAGCTGAAAGCCCTGGCGGATGACGGCTACAAGGACGCCGCGCAGTTCATGGACGAGTACATCGGCTACTGGAAGGAGCTGGAAGAGCTTCAGGACGAGTACAACGAGAAGCTGACTTCCGTTTCGTTCGACAGCGTGCGCGACAGCTACAAGAACCTGCTGCTCGACATGGGGTCGGATACGGAAGATTTCATGTCGGACTTCGAGAAGATGATGCAGAGCGCCATTCTGGAAAGCATGATTTCATCAAAATACGATACCCTGCTGAAAGGCTGGTATGAGGACTTTGCCGAAGCCATGGAAGACGGCAGGATGAGCAGGCAGGAACAGCGGCAGCTGGAAACCCTGTGGAACAGCATAGCGGAGCAGGGGCTTGCCGAACGCGACGCCCTGAAGGAACTGTTCGGCTGGCAGGCGGACAATGAAGAAAGCGGCAGCAGCCAGTCTCCCACCACCGGCGCGCTGACCACGATGAGCCAGGACAGCATCAGCCGTTTCGAAGGCATCGGACGATCGATGCAGACGCACCTTATCAATATTGACAAGTCCGTGGCGGATCTCCGCGCATCGGCAAAGCTGAGCAACGAGACGCTGGCGACTATCGCCGGACACACGGCATACATCGTACAGATATACGAACTGGTGGAATACATGAAAGTAAACGGAATAAAAGTGCAATAGCAATATGGACCTGACAGGATATTTGACGGTAAATGGCACCGACATCTGGACGGGGTGCCACTGTTTCCTCGCCGAAACGGAAAGGGGCGGGCACACCAACATGGACGCCCTGCTGAGGGTGCCCAAGGCGAAGGAGATCACCACGGTGGATTTCCGCGAACGTAACGGCGTGGATCTTCCGGCAGACCCGAACCTGAAGCTCTCCAGCATCGAGCGGACGCTGCAGTTCTGGCTTTCGGCGCAATCGGACGCCGTGAGGCTGCAACGCTACCGGCAGGCGCTCGCCCTTTTCACTTCCGGCAAGCTGGCAGTGGCGGTGAAAGGCTACCGCACATACAATATGGTATATCTGGACATGCCGGCAGAGCCGGAATGGTACACAAGCTGTGACGGCACACTCTACGGTGTGCTGTTTTCGGTGAAGTTCCTCGAACCGAATCCGGAGGTATAAGAGCCTTTAAATCCTATTTTAATAAACTTTAAACGACAGTTGTGATGGAACTGAAGATATACGACAAGACCGGCAATTTGAAACTCACCGTTTCGCCAAACGCTTCCTCGACAGTGACCGATGAGGTGATGGGCGAATGCTGCGTGTCTGCATCGTTCACCCATACGGCGTTCGTGCCGCTGGACGTGAACGACCGCATCGAGGTGTCAGGCGTGAAGTACAAAATCCGTTCCCCTTACCGTCCTACGCAAAAAAACACGCAGACCTACCAGTATCAGGTGAAGTTCTACGCCCCCATCCACGATGCGGAAGACGCGCTGATGCTTTATACCGCTGACGGTGACATCCGTTCCGAATTCTCGTATGACGGAGGCCCGCGCGAGCACCTGCAGCTATGGGTGGACAACATGAACCGCATTGCGGGCGGAACGCTCTGGAGCATCGGGACGGTCATCACGGGGGAAAACAAGGCTGTCGAGTACAACAACATGTCGTGCTGGGACGCGGCGTTCGGCTCTTCCGGCATCGCAGCCGTCTTCGAAACCGAAATGTGGGCGGACGGCTTTACCGTCAACCTGTGCAAGGCATCAAGGGGCGAGACGGTGGAACTGGGCTACCTGCAGGGGCTTACCCAGCTCTCGCAGGAAGACAACGGCGAAGTGAAGTTCTTCACCCGCCTGTTCCCGCTGGGATCCACCCGCAACATCGATGCTTCCAAGTACGGGCACGCACGCCTGCAGCTCCCGTCCGGTGCGGCCTATGCAGACAAGAACACAGAACTCTACGGAGTAAAGGAAGCCTACGAGGAAGACGCCTTCAGTAACATCTATCCCAAATACACAGGCACGATAGACTCTGTCCGTACTGAAGAGAAAGAGGACGAGGAGGGACGGAAATATACGGTGTACTACTTCAAGGACAGCGGCATGGGTTTCAATCCGGCGGACTATCAGATACCCGACCTGACTTTCATGCTCGCATTTCAGGACGGCGACCTTGCCGGACGCGGGAAAGGCGAGGACGGGTCGTTCGAGGCTGCGTGGCACGAAGACACTTCGGAATGGGAAATCATCAATGTTTATCCGGACGAAACGGCACAGGTTCCCGGAGGATCCATCGTCCCGAACGTGGGCGACACGTACATCCCCTGGAACTTCTCGCTCCCGCAGGAATACATTACGGCGGCCGAACAGGCATACGCCGAAGCGGTGGACGACTTTCTCGGCACGTACAGCTTTGACACAAAGAAATACAACGGCACCACCGACCGCAACTACATAGAGCGTAACCGTACCTCCCTTATCCTGGGGCAGAACGTACGCCTGCTTTCCGACAAATACTTCAGCACCGGATACAAGGACACCCGCATCGTAAAATGCGTCCGCCGCCTGAACGACCTCAGCCAGGCGACCATTACCTGCACCGACCAGATAGGGACGGGCTGGAAAGCATCAGTGGACAACAGGCTGGGCAGCCTGCAGTACATCCTGACCAAGCAGGAGCAGCAGACGCTGATAGACATCATCAGGACCGGTGACAACAAAACGCCCAGCGATTACAACGTGTTCAGTGCGCTGAAAGCATTGGCGATGTTCCTCCGCAAGGACAAGCCGGATAGCACCAAGTATCTGATAAAGTTCCTCGGCGGTCTGATAAGCGACAACATCGAATCTCAGGACTTCGCTTCGGGACCGTTCGGCACCGGCTTTGTCGTGAAGCGTGACCCGAAGACCGGGAAGTCGTACATCGAGACGGACGAGCTGTACGTTAGGCTGAAAGCCTACTTCGAGACGCTGGAGATAAAGCACCTTTCGCATGTAGGCGGGCGCATCGTAGCTTCGCCCGCCGGGATGGAGTGCGTAAAGGTGGAACTCGTGTCAGCAGAATACGAAAGCCTGTACGACAGCGAAGGCTCTTTAATAACCGACAGCGAGGGCGAGGAGGTGCTTGTGTCCACCATCGGAGGCGAGCAGGCATACCGCTGCTACTTCAAGCAGACCGACGGCGAGCGGGAAATCGTGAACGAGTTTGCCGTGGATGACCTGGCTCAGTGCCGGGAGTTCAACGTGAAGGAAGGCGTGTCGCACGAGGTAAGCAACCAGTACTACTGGCGCAGGGTCATCGGTGTGGGCGAGGATTATATTGACCTCTCCATTACCGACTGCGACACGGGCAGCATGGAGCCTAAGGCGGGCGACACCATCGTAACCATCGGCAACAAGACGGACACGAATCGCCAGCACGTGGTGTTCCTCTCCTCCTACGACAACGACGCACCCTGCATCAAGCTGTACAGCGGAATCAACTCCTACTCCATGCTGGACAAGGAAGTGACGGTGATAAGCCCGAACGCCGACAAGAACGTGTTCACGGGGAAGGTGGTCATCAAGCCCGGCTCTGTGGGGTACGAGAACCTTGCAGACGCTCCGGACATGACGGAAATCAACCGGGAGATACAGAACGCCAAGGACGATGCGGCTTCCGCCTCGCAGGCGGCTTCCGAAGTGCAGCAGAGCGTGGCAGACCTCACAGGATACGTTGACGGGGCATTTTCGGACGGCATTATCTCGGAATCGGAAGCCAAGGCGATAGCCACCTACATAAACGTGGTGGACAACGAGAAGAAGTCCGCCGAAGCCGTTTACGACGAGCTTTACAACAACCCCTATCTGGAAGGCTCAGCCAAGGTGGGGCTTGCCAACGCCAAGTCGGCGATGTTCTCGGCGGCGGACGCGCTGACAAGCTCGGTGAACACCGCCATAGCTGACGGAAAGGCGACACAGGGCGAGAAGGCGGACGTGGATGCAAAATACGCCTCGTTCAACACGGCGTGCGCTTCGTTCAACGAGGCGGTGAAAGCGGCGGAAAAGTCGATACAGGACAAGCTGAAAGGGTATGCCGACAACGCCCAGATGGCAGCGGACGAGGCGAACCAAGCCGCAAGCAACGCACAGGAGGACGCCAACGAGGCACGGCAGAGCGTGGATAGCCTGAACGACTACGTGGACGGGGCTTTCAAGGACGGCATTATCACCGAAGCGGAGGCAAAGGCAATCGCTACGTACATCAATACGGTGAACAACGCCAAGAAGGGAATGGACGCTACCTACAGCGCACTTTATGCGAACACGTACCTTACCGGAACGTACAAGTCGTTGCTCTTCGTGGCAAAGAACAGCTTCGACACCGCCGTGACGAACCTGACCAACGCCATTAACTCTGCCATAGCGGACGGAAAGACCACCGAATCGGAAAAAAGTACGGTGGACACCCGCTTTACCTCCTTCAACGATGCATACGCCTCGCTATCCACCGCCATAGGGAACGCCAACAAAGCGATACAGGACAAGATAAAGCAGGAAGCGGCAGACCAGGCGAAGGAGGACATCGACGCGCAAATCGGCGAAGTGGACATCTCGGTGAAGAACGAAATCGCCAAGCAGCTGGGATATACCGATTACGAGAACCTAAAATACTACGCCGAACGGGGCATGTCCATCATCAAGGGCGGAACAATCAATACCGAATTGCTGGAGGCGGCCATGGTCATCACGTCCCAGCTGATAGCGAACGCCATCATGGCGAACACGCTGAACGTGAACAACAAGTTTAAGGTGTATACGGATGGGTCGGTGGACATGAGCGGCATATTCCGTTCGCTCGGCAGCAAGACGGAACTGGTCATATCGAACGGGTACATGCGCATCATGTACAACGGCAGCGACGTCATGCTTATCTCCGTGGACGAAAGCAGCGGAGCTCCGACAATCAACATGAATTATAACAATAAGCGTTTTTTCATTTCCCCTGACCAGTTCACTTTCCGGATGAGTGACGGTCGTATGCTGACCTTTGACCCTGAGACTATAAACCGTTCCGGGCAGGTCATGGCAAATCCGGAAGGTTTCCTTTATGTGGCAAGCCAACAATACAATTACATTACCGCATGGATAAATATCAGTCCGTCTAACGGAGGTTCCGCACTTCCGTTCGTCGGGACAGCAATGAAGCTGGAAGGCTCGACGGACACACTGGAAGCCATACCGGCGGACGGGTACGAGTTTGACAGGTGGTCGGACGGAGGCTCGCAGACGCATGACATCACATGGAGCGGCTCAAGCTACAGTTATACGGCTTACTTCAAAAAGATACAGACAGCAAAATACACTGTCACATTAAAAGTTTCACCGTCCGGAAGCGGAACGGTATCCGGAGGCGGCACTTACGATTCGGGCACCCGCCGTACCGTTTCGGCTACGGCAAACAGCGGATACCGCTTCGTGCGGTGGAGCGACGGAGGGTCGCAGAGCCACACCGTCACATGGGACGCGAACAAGACGCTGACGGCCTATTTCGAAAGATATACCGTCACAGGTAACGAGATATTCCAGGGAACGGCACTGACAAGCAGCAGCTACTGGCAGGCTTACGGTGGTGCTTCAATCGTATCCGTATCAGGAGGTGTGGCAACATTGCGATTTAACGATACTGAAGCTCCAACAGAAGTTGTATTCAATAAAGGATATTTGGGAAGCAAGATAGAACAAGGGCATAAATACAAGCTTACTATAACGGCAAAAGCCTCTAAAGGAGGCGTTAATATAATTGGAGCTCTTGGATACAATTCTCTATGGGGTTCCTTTGGCGAAAGAGAGGAAATAACGGCTTTTGTAATTGAAAATATCAGTTATAGCGGTTATACAACCTATGAAGTTGAATTGACAGCTGTATATGGTGACAGTACAAGTTCTACGGGGTTAGAGTTTTTCTGTAGTTCTACTCCTTGCACATTAACCATTACAAAAATATCATTAGTGGAGGTATAAAAAATGGGAAAGGCATTAGCGGCATTAAGCATATTCTTATTGACATCCTGCTATCCGGACGCTCCGGCGGAAAAGACTTCATGCATGGATGAAAGTACGAATAATGGGAAGACGGAAATAATCATAGAAGTCGATACGACACGAACAGAATATGAGTTTGAATTAAAAATGTAAAGGATATGGGACAGCTTACTAAGACAACGGATAAAGTGAACGAACTTTTGGACAAAGTGGAAGGAATGCCGGAAACCGTTAAGGACGGCAAGACGCCTGTGCTGGAAACAGGCACGACAACCACGCTCGACCCTGGACAGAAAGCCACATCGGAAGTGGTCGCCAACGGCGAGGATGAAAACGGGAACCCGAAATACAGGCTGAACTTCGGAATCCCTAAAGGCTATGACGGTTCAGGAGGCTCTGGAGGCGGAGGAGTGGCGGACAGCGTGCAGTGGGAGAACGTGCTGAACAAGCCCTCGTGGGTCAACTCTTCCACGAAACCGACCTATACGGCATCGGAAGTCGGGGCATTGCCAGCATCCACTACGATACCCTCGAAGACCAGCCAGCTGACGAACGACAGCGGGTTCACCACGTCCGCATCGTTCAAGACCGTCAACGGTCAGAGCATCGTGGGCAGCGGCAACATCGCCATTGAGGGCGGCGGAGGGGACACGCCTTCCGGAGGAGGCGGAAACGTGAACGTGACCAACGGCAGCGCATTGCAGTCCGCAAACTATTACGCCTTCAAGCCCTCGGCTGACGGTTCATTGGATGGTACGTTTTCCACGATTCCGAATGCAAATTCTGCGAAGGCGGGACTGATGAGCCAGGCGGATTTTTCAAAATTGGATAAGATGAAAGGAATAGGAGAATTTCCCTCTGCAATACTTTCGCTTACAAACCAGTCTACAAGCTCTGATATACTCGATGCTTTTGGATACACATCTTACCCATCATCTTTAATTCAAATAATGATGCTTTATTTTAGCACTTCATCTGCCTATGAAAAAAGCACAGCCAAGCCTTATATCGGTAACAGGGAATTATTTGTCAATGCGTATTTCGATTCGGAAACAATATCCGGCTATATCGAATTCACTTATGTAGCGGAAGGGGGAAAGCTAAGGACGACAAGGATAAACGGGAAGCAGGGAGGCGATGCCGATTCACCGGTATACACTTACTCTTGCGAAGTGAACGAATCCGGGGAAGACAAATACTATCTTCCGACCGGTATCTATGGAATCTCTAATAACGCAACCAATGTTACTGAATTGCTCGGCGGAAAAGAAGGGATTGAGGCAATTAGGCAGGCAATAAAAGACGGGAAAGGCATTTATCTGCAGGATTTAAACGGTACTACTTTTGTACATAGTATTCCGGTTAGTATCTACCTTTCTAGCATTTGGGTTGATATGTCTTTTTATCATACCTCTGCACTGGGAGTATATGACTATATAGTCCGAATTACGGGTAATAATGTTAGGTATATATATCCGCAAGGGTATGCCCTAAAAAGTGAAATACTTACGCTTAATACTGAAAGCAGCAGTGATGACATATCCGTGGCGGTAGGCGGCGAATCGGGGCTGAAAGCCATAATTAAAGCTGTGAAGGACGGGAATAGGCTGGTAATCAGGGGAGCTCCGGATGAATCATTAGGGGTTGGAGGATACATAACCGCTTTTAATGCGGACGTTCAAGTAAGCAGCTACCTGGAGGGTGAAAACGGCAACCTGTTGATTGCTTTTTGTTTTCCATTTTATGCTGCGATTACTTTTGCTAACATATTTTACATAATATCATATAATAAAACCGAAAACACTTTCACATGTAATCTTACAATTAAATAAAGTCATGAAGAAGATACGTTACAACAGTTGGATAGCCAACCATTTGCTGTTCAAGGGGTACAGCACGATAACTATTGCGGCATGGGTCTGCACGAGGTATAAAGGTAAAGAGGAGATGCCGCAAAGAGTGCGCAACCACGAATGCACGCACGCAAGGCAGTGGTGCGAGTGCATGCTGGCAAGCGGGGTCATTATATGGATACTGGTGCTGCTTGCAGGCATATCCGCATGGTGGTTCGCCCTTTCGTTCGGGATGTTCTACATCCTCTATGTGCTGGAATGGCTCGTGAAGCTGTGCTTCTACGGTACGGAAGCCTACCGGAACATCAGCTTCGAAAGGGAAGCCAACGCAGGGGAGGATGATGAGACCTACCTTGAGAACTCAGGGTATTTCGAGTGGATAAAATTTATTCGGAAAGCCAAATAAAGAATGGTTGGGGGGAGAAAGAAAAGCCCCCGGCCTTGTCAATAGTCATCTCACCTACATATTAACGCATAACGCCATAAGAGCGCGACCGGGGGCGAATACCCTCTGCCGTTCTTATGGCGTTATACGTATGTAAGTGAGATCGATGCAAAGATAACTAAAATTCCAATTATGACAACATTTGATGTGATATGTTTTAACCAAGAGTTGATGGATCGTATGAATAAACTTGGAATCAAGCTAAACGACACTCAGTATATAGAATTATATAAAGAATACAGCCGTATGCTTGAAAATAATGAGAAAACAACTTATATCGTCCGTGCACTGTCCGAAAGATATAATGTGTCTGAACGTAATGTGTACAAGATAATCAAGCGGTTTAAAAAGCGCTGCATACCAGATGCAGTATAATTCCTTGCTTTTATTTGTTTGATGTGTGGCGTAACAAGTAGCTTTGCACAATATAAACAAACAGCAAAGTATGAAAGAATATTTATCGGCTCCGTTACCTTTTGTGGGGCAGAAAAGAATGTTTGCATCAGAATTCAAGAAGATTCTGAAACAATATCCGGATGATGCGGTCTATGTGGATTTATTTGGAGGATCGGGATTGTTGTCCCATATCACCAAACGTGAAAAACCTGATGCCACAGTTATTTATAACGACTATGACAATTATTGCAAGCGTTTGAAAAGCATACCAAGAACCAACCAGTTGTTGTCTGATTTCAGGCAAATAGCGGCTGGACTGCCAAGGAACAAACTAATTCCAAAGGAAGTCCAAATGAAAATATACGGGCGTATCGAGAAAGAAGAAAAGATATGGGGTTATGTGGACTATATCACCCTATCCTCATCGTTGTTATTCTCCATGAAATACAAGACGAGCCTTGAAGGACTGAAAAAGGAATCACTTTATAATAATATCCGAAAGTCAGGGTATCAGCTGGCGGGTGATTATTTGGATGGACTGACTGTTACACACGAGGATTATAAGGATGTATTCAACCGGTATAAAGAGATTCCGAATACTGTATTTCTTGTGGATCCGCCTTACTTGAGCACAGATGTAGGTACTTATACAATGAATTGGAAGCTGGCGGATTATTTGGACGTGCTGGCTATCCTGCAAGCTCATCCTTTTATTTACTTCACATCAAACAAGTCCCAGATACTTGAGCTTTGCGATTGGATGGGGAAACATCCTGGTATGGGCAATCCATTCCAAAATGCCGCTATTGCCACCTTTAACGCACGCATGAATTATAATGCGTTTTACACAGACATGATGTTGTATACGCATACAGTATGACACCCCATTACTCATTTAATAAACATTTAAATATTGATTAAAATGAACGGAAAGAACAAATACCATTGCATTTTAGAAAAAATAGTATGTTCCGGAAAGACACAGACTAACCGGAAAGGGAACATCCGTTATCTTTTAAACGAACGCTTAGACTTGACACCGGCTGACCTGCTGGAGATTTTCGAAGGGCACAACTTGGCACGCAAAAAATTAAAGAGCGAGCTGGAACTGTTCACACAAGGCGAACGAAACGTGGACAGATACCGCGAAGCAGGGATAACATGGTGGGACTATTGCGGAAAAACATTAGTCAACAGTTATCCGACCTACCTTGAAAGACTTCCCCCACTTATTGATAGGATCAACCGGGAAAAGCGAAACAGTAAAAACTATGTGCTTTTCCTTGGTGAAACTGGGGTTGAAAGCAACCAGGCACCCTGCCTAAGCCTTGTACAATTCCAAATAGAAGACGGTGAATTGGTCATTTCTGCCTACCAGCGCAGTTCAGATGCCAATCTGGGCTTGCCGGCTGACATCTATCATCTTTACTCAATAGCACGCCAGATAGAGTTACCGTTAAAATCCATCACACTAACTTTCGGCAATGTCCATGTCTATGAAAATAATATAGAAAACACATACCGCCTCTTATCTGGTGAAGAAGGAATCCGCTTCGAATTGAATGTATGAAAACATACATATTCCCGCCTTTTATTTGATGTAAAATTAGTGATTTTTTCCGACTTAGACAAGATAAAGAAGAAGAAAATCCAAGGTTTAAACAAGAAGCAAAAAACAACAAAATAATCACATTTCGATTTGTGCTAATGAATCTTAATTCAACACAAATCGATTTGGATTTGCATCACAAAATGATTTGGGGTTTGTATATATAACAGAAATTGAGTAAATTAGTAGTTCCCAAACGACTAATTCCACATCTCAAAGCCATGAGCAAATATACTAATATTCCGT